>Ga0247779_1000075_pt1 | contig 83205 bp, 77 predicted proteins | sample UWRJL221509R5_FD_179925 | JGI IMG/M metagenome (GOLD analysis project Ga0247779, IMG submission 179925) | Plant litter microbial communities from Arlington Agricultural Research Station in Wisconsin, United States - UWRJ-L221-509R-5 | ecosystem: Environmental > Terrestrial > Plant litter >... | reverse complement strand
GGCCAATCGCTCGGTAGCTATACCCGTGGCGCAACATATTGCTCATGGCGTATCGTTCATCCTGGGAGAGCTGGCTGTACTCCATGTGTCGTCCCCTTCTTGCCGGTTGAGGATCACGACACTACGGCCGGCTCCCCACCCTTTTTGGAGACGGTGTTGCACTTACTTTGCCAAACCGCGACTCTGAATCGATCAACGACTGGAGCGGTGTTGGGATCGCCCCCGCACTGTTCCGAGTGCAGCTCGCGAATTGCAACCTCTACTAGCGTGCTATCGCAATGCTCAGGATAGAAAGACAGGCATTGCTCTTTCGCCCAGGAGGAATACAGACGTTCGGACCGTACCTTGACGCGAAGAGCATCGACGGCCTGCATGTCCGAAACATCCTTGCATGATGCGTCGCCTATCGACCATGCGGCAGGGCAAGACAAGCCAAGCACCGTTGCCGCAACTGCGGGGAGAAGATGCAGCTTCATACTCAGACAAGTTTGGTGCTCATTCAGGCAGTCGTTTGGATAGTGAATGGCGGGCGGGTAGAGAGCACGCCTCTCGGGCGACGTAGAACATCGACCAAGCTGTGAACATCGTTTGCAAGGGCATCTGCGAATGCGCGAATGCGCCGGCCGACGGGAGCCCAATTCCCGTGAGCAAGGTGAGAGCGATCGAGGCCCGACCGGAAAGCGACCGTTCCAGAGTGCGATGAACCTCGATGTCGGACATCGCGGCCAGGGATTCGATAGGCAGGCAGTTCAGCGCTCGGGCTTGCAAGACCCCGGCAACAAGTCCGCCCAGCCCGCATAGAGCGACGGCCATCCACCAGGCAGAGATGCCATCGACGATGCCGAGAACGAGAACCAGGAGCCAAAAGGCGATCCACTTCAGGTTCCAGGCAACGGTGAGGGTGGCGGGCATGGCGGCTAGTTTGCCGCGTCTGCCCTCAGTTCATGCCGTGCGTATTCCCCAGGGCCCCGTCGCTCAATCCCAGGCCGGCGCCAAGCCCTGCGGATCCACCAGCCGCTCCGCGCGATCCAGCGCGGCGATCTGCGCCATTTCCTTGGGCGCCAAGGTCAGCTCTTGCGCCCGCAGGTTCGACGCCAGGTTCTCGCGCTTCGTCGACGACGGGATCACCGCATAGCCGAGCTGCATCGCCCAGGCGAGCGCCACCTGGGCGGGTGTCGCGCCGTGCGTCGCCGCGATGCGCAGCAACACCGGGTCCGACAGCACCTTGCCGTAGCCCAGCGTCATGTACGAGGTGACGGCGATGCCTTGGCTTTGCGCGAACTCAGCCACCGCTCGGTTCTGCAGGTAAGGATGCAGTTCGACCTGGTTCGTCGCGATGTTGTCCGCGCCCACCGTGGCGATGGCTTCGCGCAGCAGCGCGGTCGTGAAGTTCGAGACGCCGATCTGCCGCGTGAGCCCGAGCCGGCGGGCTTCCATCAGCGCTTCGAGCGATTCGGCCAGCGGCACGACGCCGCCGGGCGAGGGCCAGTGGATCAGCGTCAGTTCCACCCGCTCGCTGCGCAGCTTGTGCAGGCTCTCCTTCAGGCTGGCGATCAGGCGTTCGCCGCCGAGGTTCTCGGTCCAGATCTTGGTGGTCAGGAAGAGTTCGCGGCGGGCGATGCCGCCGGCGGCGATGGCCTGGCCGACCTCGGCCTCATTGCCGTAGATCTGCGCGGTGTCGATCGCGCGGTAGCCGAGATCGAGCGCTTGCGTCGCGGAGTCGATGGCGACCTGGCCGGTCAGGCGGAAGGTGCCGAGGCCGAAGCGGGGGAGGGTCAGGTTTTGCATGACGGTCAAAGCGATTGGATTGAAAGGGAAGAAGCGGCGCCGCAGCGATCGAGCCGTCCGCTCCAGGCGATCAGCGTCAGTGCGACGAGCACCACCGCCGCGCCGATCCACGGCGTGTGCATCAGGCCGAGCCGGCTGACGATCAGTCCGCCGGCCCAGGCGGCGCTGGCGATGCCGACGTTGAAGGCCGCGATGTTCAGGCCCGATGCCACGTCCACCGCGCCCGGGGCGTGCTGCTCGGCCTGCTTGACGACGTAGACCTGCAGGCCCGGTACGTTGCCGAAGGCCACGGCGCCCCACAGCAGCACGGTGCCGAGCGCCAGCCACGGGTGCGGCGCGGTGAAGTTCAGCACCAGCAGCACGGCGGCCAGCCCGGCGAAGATCAGCTTCAGCGCCGGCACGGCGCCGATGCGGTCGGCCAGGCGCCCGCCCCAGACATTGCCGATGGCGACCGACACGCCGTACACCAGCATCACGCCGCCGACCGCGCCGGCGCTGAATCCGCTGACCTCGGTCAAGATCGCCGCCAGGAAGGTGAAGGGGATGAAGGAGCCGCCGTAGCCGACCGCTGTGGTCGCGTAGACCAGCAGCAGCCGTGGCTCGGTCAGCACCTGCAGCTGCTGGCGCAGCGAGGCCGGCGGAGAGTCGGAGCGCAGGCCGCGCGGCACGAACACCGCGCTGGCGACGAAGGCAATGGCGCCCAGCGCGGCGACGGCCAGGAAGGTCTCGCGCCAGCCGAAGTGCTGGCCGATGAAAGTGCCCAGCGGCACGCCGGTGACCAGGGCCACGGTGAGGCCGCTGAACATCGTGGCGATGGCGCTGGCGGCATTGTCCTTGGGCACCAGGCCGGTCGCGATCGTCGAGCCGATCGAGAAGAACACGCCGTGGGCGAGTCCCGTCAGCACCCGCGCCGCGACCAGGGTGCCGTAGCCGGGCGCGGCCCAGGCGATCAGGTTGCCCGCGCTGAACAGCGCCATCAGCGCCAGCAGCAGGGTTTTGCGCGGCAGCCGGGCGGTGAGGGCGGTCAGCAGCGGCGCGCCGATGGCGACGCCCAGCGCGTAGAGGCTGACCAGCAGACCCGCCGAGGGCAGGCTGACGTGGAGGTCCGCCGCCAGCGTGGGCAGCAGGCCGACGATGACGAACTCGGTCGTCCCGATGGCGAAGGCGCTGATCGTCAGCGCCAGCAAGGCGAGTGGCATGGTGTGAGGACTCCTTGATGAGAGGCTCGCACTGTGCGCCGATGACGCTTGCAGAAAAAGCCGTCAATCAGCAGAAATTTCTTGATTCAAAGTCAACAATAGAATCGGCACGATGAAGACGACTCTCGACGAAATGCTGGTGTTCGCCGCCGTGGTCGACAGCGGCTCGATCACCGCCGCGGCGGCGCAGCTCGCGCAGACGGTGTCGGCCATCAGCCGCACGCTCGGCCGGCTGGAGAAGAAGCTGGACACGACGCTGCTGCGCCGCACGACGCGGCGGCTGGAGCTGACCGAGGAGGGTCAGGTCTTTCTCGCCCATGCCCGCGCGATCCTGGCCTCCGTCGACGCGGCCGAGGAACAGATGGCGCTGCGCCGCCGCCAGCTCCCCGCGGGCCGGCTGCGCGTCAACGCGGCCTCGCCGTACATGCTGCATGTGATCGCGCCGCTGGTGCCCGAGTTCGTGCGCCGCTATCCGCAGATCGAGCTGCTGCTGGACACCGACGAGCTGAACATCGACCTGCTGGCCCGCCGCACCGACGTGGCGATCCGCATCGGCTCGCTGAGCGATTCCACGCTGCATGCGCGGCCGCTCGGCAGCCACCGCCTGCGCGTGCTCGCCAGCCCCGCCTATCTGGCCGAGCGCGGCACGCCGCGCAGCGTCGAGGCGCTCGTCGGCGGCGGCCACCTGCTGCTGGGCTTCACCCAGCCCGAGTCGCTGAACCACTGGCCGCTGCGCGACCCCGGCGGGCTGCATGGCGACGCGCTGCCGATCCGCCCGGCGCTGACGGCCTCCAGCGGCGAGACGCTGCGCCGCCTGGCGCTCGAGGGCGCGGGCATCGTCTGCCTGTCGGATTTCATGACGGCGGCGGACCGCAGCGCCGGCACGCTGGTCCAGGTCTTGCCCCGCGCCACCGTCGAACATCGCCAGCCTGTGCATGCGGTCTACTACCGCAACACGCAGCTGGCGGCGCGCATCGCCTCATTTCTCGACTTTCTGGCCGAGCGGCTGAAGGGTGCCTGACCCCCGCCTGACCGCCCTGTCAGTACCAGGGCGGCACGCGCCCGCGTTGCGCCTTGCAACAGCCAGAATCGCGGACCGCCGCCTACAATCCGGCGCGTTTCGCCGCACCGGCGCAGCCCGAGAGGCTGCGCGGCGCACCCCCCGAACAACAAGAGCGCCCCCTGCCAAAAGCGGGCCGGGCGCGGGGTCCATGAGTTCTGCCGCTATATTTGCCCGTCCCGCCGTTTCGCCGGCCCGCCGCCTGCTGCATGTCGATGCACTGAAGGCCTGCGCCGCGCAGATGATCGTGCTGCACCACCTCGCTGCCTACGGCCCCATCGCCGATGCGGTGCAGTCGCTGCTGCCCGAACTGATCAGCTGGCTCTACCGCTATGCGCGGATGGCGGTGCAGGTGTTCCTGGTGGTCGGCGGCTTCCTCAGTGCGCGGGCGCTCTGCGAGCGGGGCCAGGTCTTGCGCGGCGCGGTGCCGGAGCTGCTGTGGCGGCGTTACCTGCGGCTGGCGCCTGCCTTCATGGCGGCCGTGATGCTGACGCTGGTCTGCTCCGCGCTGGTGGCGCCCTGGCTGCCGGAACTGGCGCCGGAATCGGTGAGCCTCGGCCAGCTGGTCTCGCACGGCCTGCTGCTGCACGACGTGCTGGGCCACGAGGCTCTGACGGTCGGCGCATGGTACGTGGCGGTGGACTTCCAGCTGTTCGCGATGCTGGTGGGCCTGCTGTGGCTGGCGCGCAGCGTCCGTCGCGCCAGCGCCGTGCTGCTGGTGCTGGGCGCGGGCGTCGCATCGCTGTTCATGTTCAACCGCATGCCGGAGCTGGAGGCCTGGGCGCCGTACTTCTTCGGCAGCTACAGCCTGGGCGTGCTGGTGCAGTGGCTGAGCCGCCTGCGTTCGGGCTGGCTGCGCCGCATGGGCCTGGCGCTGCTGGCAGCGACGGTGCTGCTGGCGCTGGCGCTGGAGTTCCGCGAGCGCATCGCCGTGGCCGGTGTCACCGCGTTGCTGCTGGCCATGCTGCAGCAGCGGCATCTGGCCGGCCATGCCTTCCTGGGTACGCGCCGCCGGCTCGCCGACGTGGTGGCCAAGCTGGGCACGCGTTCGTACTCGCTGTTCCTCGTGCACTTCCCGGTCTGCCTGCTGGTGAACGGTCTGTTCGCCGCGCTGGGCTGGCAAGGTGCGGTGCCGGGTCTTGCCATGATGGCCACCGCCTGGGGCCTGAGCAATGTGGCCTCGGTACCGTTCCATCGCTGGATCGAGCAGCCCGCCGGGCGCATCCGCCTCAGTGGGCTGCTGCCCCGCTCGCTACGCGACCTCGTGGCCTGAACCGGCCTCCCAGATCGACCACCAGGTCTCGGCGTCCATCCGCCAGTCCAGCGCGGCCAGCGCTTCGTCCAGCGCCTGCAGGCGCTGCGAGCCGACGATCGGGATCGGCCGGCTCGGGTGGCGCAGCAGCCAGGCATAGGCCGCGGTGGCGATGCTGGCGCCGCGTGGTGCGGCTGCGGCTTCCAGCGCGGCGCGCACGCGCTTCGCATCGTCCTCGGTGCCGGTGAACAGGCGCCCGCCGGCCAGCGGCGACCAGATCATCGGCCGCAGCTTCAGGTGCTGCGCCTGGTCCAGCGTGCCGTCGTGCAGCGGCTCGCGCTGCAGCGGGTGCAGCTCGATCTGGTTGGTGGTGAGCGGCGTGCGCGCGTTCAGCAGCTCGAACTGCGCGGGCGTGTAGTTGCTGACGCCGAAGCTGAGCACCTTGCCGGCGCGCCTGAGCATGTCGAAGGCCTCGGCCACCTCGTCGGCGTCCAGCAGCGCATCGGGCCGGTGCAGCAGCAGCAGGTCCAGGCGGTCGGTGTGCAGCTGCTTCAGCGAGTTCTCGACGCTGGCGATGATGTGCTCGCGCGAGGAGTCGTAGCTCTTGATCCGGTGGCTGGGCCGCGCCGGGCTGATCAGCTTGATGCCGCACTTGCTGACGAGCTGCATCTTCTCGCGCAGCGCCGGCTTGAGCGCCAGCGCCTCGCCGAACAGGGCCTCGACGGCATAGCCGCCGTAGATGTCCGCGTGGTCGAAGCTGGTGGCGCCGCGCTCGATGTTGGCCTCGATCCAGGCGAGGCGCTGCTGCGGCGTCCAGCCCCATTCGCTCATGCGCCAGCAGCCCGCAACAATGTTTGAAAGTGTCGTAGTCATGGGCCGGAATCATAGGTCGGCATCGCCTACATTCCGTGACGATGAACCCGCTGCGCGCACTCCTGCCGGCCTGCCTGGCGACGCTGATGATGACGCTGATCTTCGGCGTCATGCCGGTGCGGGCCCAGGCCCTGCGCGAGGTGCGCTCGCTCGGCGGCATCACCGAATACGCGCTCGACGCCAACGGCCTGCAAGTGCTGCTGATGCCCGTGGCCGCCGCGCCGCGCCTCACGGTGACGGTGACCTACCGTGTCGGCAGCCGCCAGGAGACGGCTGCCGAGGCAGGCATGGCGCACCTGCTGGAGCACCTGAGCTTCCACGATGCCGATGGTGTGGACGGCGACATCAGCGCCGCGCTGCAGGCGCTCAGCGCCCGCTACAACGGCACCACCAGCTTCGACCGCACGAACTACCTCGCCAGCCTCCCGGCCGATGCCGGCGCCCCGGCCCTGCGCCGTGTGCTGCAGCTCGAAGCCGCACGGATGAGCGGCGCGCACCTGAGCGAGCAGGCGCTGGCCCGTGAGACGCCCATCGTGCTGAACGAGCTGGGGCTGCGTGGCCAGGCGCTGGCGCCGCAGATGCAGCAGGCGCTGTCCGCCGCGGCCTTTCGCCAGCACCCTTACGGCCGGCCGGTGATCGGCTATGCCACGGGGCTGGAGCAGCTCTCGCTACCGGCGCTGCGCGCGTTCTACGCCAGGCACTACCGGCCGGACCGCGCGGTGCTGATGATCGCCGGCGGCTTCGATCCGGCCCAGGCACTGGCCGCCGTCGCCGAGGTCTTCGGCGGGCTGCCGCGGCCGGCCCCGGTGGCCGGCGACGAAGATCCACCGCCCGAGCCCGACCAGACGCTGCCGCGCGTGACGACCTTGCGCACGCGCGGCACGGCGCTTGCCGTCGGCTGGCGCGTGCCCGGCATGGCGCACCGGCATGCGGCCGCGCTGGCGATGCTGAGCCAGATACTCGCGGGTGCCGGCGGGCCGGACTCGCAGCCGGTGGCCGGCACCGCGGCCACGCGCGATCCCTACCTGATCGGCCGCACCCTGCCGCTGCCCTCGGTGCCCAGCGCCACGGCCAATGAGCGCGCCGCGCTGGAACTGCGTGAGCAGCGCTGGATCGACGGCCTGCAGGACCTGCGCATCGACCGCAGCAACGAGGCCTGGCTGCGCAGCGCCACGGCCGAGCTGGCGCGCCAGTGTCAGGCCGTGCTGCGCGACCCTGAGCGCGCCTCGGCGCTCATCAGCGATGCGATCGGCGCCGGCGACTGGCGGCTCGCCTTCAAGCTGCTCGATGGATTGCAGCGGCTGCAGCCGGACGACATCGCCGAGGTGGCGCGCCTCTACCTGCGCAGCGAGAACCGCAGCGTCGCCCGCGGCGTCACCGATCCGGCCGTCACCGCCCCGCAGTTCGAGGAGCAGCCGCTGGGCTTCCTGTCGAGCCTGTTCTCGAAGCCGGTGCAGGTGCAGCGCGTCGACGACCCCTCGCAGGCGGCCGGCCAGCTGAATGAGCCTGCCCCGGCACCGCTGGCGGGCGGCCAGGCCTTCGAGACCGACGCCGCGGCGCTGGACCGGGCGACGCAGCGCTACCAGCTCCCCAGCGGCATGCGCATCGCGCTGCTGCCGCGCGAGACGCCCGGCGAGCGTGTCGCGCTGCTGCTGCAGCTGCGCTGGGGCGCGCCGCGCGAGATGGCGAAGTGGCAGGGCTGGCGCGCGCTGGCCCCGCTGCTGGACGAAGGCACCGCCCAGCACACGGCCGACCAGGTCCGCGAGATCCGGATGAAGCTCGGCGCCGAGATCCACATGCAGGCGGGCCCGCAGGGCCTGAGCATCCGCGTGGCCGCCAGCCGCGCCACCTTGGTGCCGACCTTGGTGCTGCTGCGCGAGATGCTGGCCGAGCCGCTGCTGCCGGAGCCGGCCTTCCGCCGCCTGCAGGCCGCGCAGCTCGCGCGCCTGCCGGCGCCAGGGGCCCGCGTCGACAACGGCCCCGACGAGCGCGAGCGCCGTTTCCACATGATTCAGATGGGGCTCAACCGCGGGGAGCCGGGCTACCAGCCCTCGGCGGCCGAGCTGGCGGCGATCTGGCGCGAACTGCGCGTGGAGGATGTGCGCGAGTTCCACCGCCGCTTCTGCTCGGCCAATGACGCAGTGGCCGCCGTCGTCGGCGCGCTGCCGGACAAGCTGCCCGGCGTGCTGGAGGAACTGATCGGCCGCTGGAGGAAGCCCGGCGCGCCGGCGTTCGAGCGCCACCTGCAGCACCACTTCGATGAACATTCCGAGCGCTTCGTCAGCCGCGCGCCGGCCGATGCGCCACCGGGCAGCGTGGCGACGGTGGTGCTGCACCAGGAATTCCCGCTGAACCGCGATGAGCCGGACTTCTACCCGCTGGTGGCCGGCGTGCGCGTGCTGGCCGGCAGCGCGGGCGAGCCCGGCGGCAGCCGGCTCGCCGACCGGCTGCGCAGCCGCGAGGCGCTCAGCTACACGATCCAGCCTTCCCTGCAGGTGCCGGCCGACGGTGACCGCGCCTTCCTGCGCCTGCAGGCCGGCAGCGCGCCGCGCGATGCGGGCCGGCTGGAGGCGGGGATGCGCGAAGAGATCGCCCGGCTGCTTGCCGACGGCATCGGTGGCGACGAACTGGAAGCCGCCGCGGCAAGCTCGCCACCGAGCTGCGTCAGCCGCTGCTCAGCGACGCCGGCCTCGCCGCCTCGCTGATGGGCCAGCTGGAGCGCGGCGGCAGTTTCTCCGGCGACCGGCAGAAACAGGACCAGGGCCTGGCCGCGCTGTCGGCCGAGCGCGTGGACGCCGCGCTGCGCCGGCTGCTGCGGCCGGACGGCTGGGTCACTCTCGTCCGCAACACCGCCGGCGACTGAGCGGCCGGCTTCCGTCCTAACGCCGAACTTCGACGGCTCATCGCCCGTTTCTGCGCTTGGCGCCGCGGCGCCCGCGCTTCGTCGGAAGCGCCTGGGAAAGCCGCGGACCGACTCCGATACTGAATCCATCGAAACAGCAATTCCGCTGGATCAGACACCCAAGGAGCCGATCATGAGCAAGCTTTCCACCTTCTCCGCCGTTGTTGCCGCTGTTGTCCTGTCGCTGACCGCCGTTGCCGCCCACGCTGCACCGTCGGCCAAGCAGGGCGTCGTCACGCTGCCCACCGTCGTCGTGACCGGCAAGGCCGTCAAGCAGCTGCCCACCGTCGTCGTCACCGGCTACAGCATCGAAGGCCAGCTGCGCCGCCAGATGCTCGCCCAGGCCGCCGCCAAGCCGGCCCGCCGTGGCTGATCGGGGCAGCGCATCGATGATGGCTGTTCCCTTTCTCCCGAACCGCTGACGAATCGAACCCCGGACGCACCCTGCGTGTGCTTCCCGGGCTCGGTTCCGAAGCCGTATCCGTTCAGTCGCGGCCCATGGTGCCGTCGCGTCGGTTCATGTCCGCCAGCGTGCGGCCCGGCTCGTCGCGGAAGCGCTCGTCCAGCGTCGTCAGCGCCTGGATGCGGTCGATGCGGAAGCTGCGGAAGTCATCGCGCAGCTCGCACCAGGCTGCCACCGTCCACACCGGCCCCCAGAACATGCAGGCCAGCGGGCGGATCGTCCGCTCGCTGCGCGTGTCGCCCAGGTCCAGGTAGTCGAGCTTCAGCTTGCTGCGGCTTTCGGTTGCCTCACGCAGCTGCGCCAGATGCTCGCTGGTCTGCGCCGTCATGCGGCTGCCCGGCGCGAAGATGGCCAGGCCCTCGGCCGCGGCCCGCGCGCTCGGCGGCAGCACGGCGAGGATCTTCGACAGCGCGTTCTCGGCGTCGCCGCCGAGTGCCGCGTCGAGCTGTGGTTTCGACAAGCGCACCGCCGCCACCAGCGCCTGCGCCTCCTGGCGCGTGAACATCAGCGGCGGCAGGTCGAAGCCGGCGCGCATGCGGTAGCCCACGCCGGCCTCGCCATCGATCGGCACGCCCTGCTGCTGCAACGCCGCCACGTCGCGGTAGACCGTGCGCGGCGACACCTCCAGGCGCTGGGCCAGGAAATCGGCGGTGGACAGTCGGCGTCCACGAATCAGCTGGACGATCTGGAAGAGGCGGTCGGCGCGGCGCATGGAGTGGCATTTTGCGCGAGCGCCGATGACCGTGCCGGGACGTTCACAATGGACGCATGCAAGCGACTGAACATCACGTCCTGATCATCGGCTGCGGATTCGGCGGCCTCGAGGCGGCGCGCGCGCTGGCCGACGAGGACGGCGTGCGCGTCACGCTGGTGGACCGCAGCAACCATCACCTGTTCCAGCCGCTGCTCTACCAGGTCGCGACCGGCGGGCTCTCGGCGCCATCGATCGCCGCGCCGATCCGCCACATGCTGCGCAAGCAGCGCAACGCGACGGTGCTGATGGCCGAGGTCGTGGGCATCGACAAGGACGTGCGCTGCGTGCAGCTGGCCGATGGCCAGCGTATCGACTACGACTCGCTGATCGTCGCCAGCGGCGCCACGCACAGCTACTTCGGCAACGACCAGTGGGCCGAGCATGCGCCGGGGCTGAAGACGCTGGACGACGCGTTCAAGCTGCGCGCCAAGGTGCTGCTCGCCTTCGAGCAGGCCGAACTCGCGCGCGACGCGGCGGCGCGCGAGCCCTGGTTGACCTTCGTCGTCATCGGTGCCGGGCCCACTGGCGTGGAGATGGCGGGCACGATGGCCGAGATCGCCCGCCACACGCTGAAGAACGAATTCCGCCGCATCGACCCCGCCGGCGCGCAGGTGCTGCTGCTGGAGGGCTCGGGTCGCGTGCTGCAGACCTTCAAGCCCGAGCTGTCAGACAAGGCCGCACGCCAGTTGACGGCGCTGGGCGTGCAGGTGCGCTGCGGCGCCAAGGTGGTGGCCATCGACGCCGAGGGCGTCGAGGTGGAGGAGGCCGGGCAGCGCCTGCGCATCCCCGCGCGCACGGTGGTGTGGGCCGCCGGCGTGGCCGCCTCGCCGCTGGGCCGCTGCCTCGACGTGCCGGTGGACCGCGCCGGCCGCGTGATCGTCGGGCCGGACCTGAGCATCCCCGGGCATCCGGAGGTCTGCGTCGTCGGCGACCTGGCCGCGGCGCTAAGCCACGAGCGCGACGGCAGCACGCGCCCCGCGCCCGGCGTCAGTCCGGCCGCCAAGCAGATGGGGCGGCTCGCGGCGGCGAACTTGATCGCCCGGCTGCACGGCAAGCCGCCCGAAGCCTTCCGCTACACCGACTACGGCGCGCTCGCCACCATCGGCCGCAGCGCGGCGGTGGCGGACCTGGGCGCCGTCCGCTTCTCGGGCCTCGCGGCCTGGCTGTTCTGGCTCTTCGTCCACATCTACTTCCTGATCGGCTTCCGCAACCGCTTCGTCGTGATGATGGACTGGGCCACGTCCTACTTCAGCTTCCAGCGCCATGCGCGGGTGATCGCCGAGCAGGCACGGCAGCCTCAGGACATCGGGGTGCAGAGCTCGACCAAGGTGCCATCAGGGCAGCGCACGTAGGCCACGGTCTGGCCCCAGGGCTTCGTCACGGGCGCCTTGAGCGCTGTCGCGCCGGCTTGTACGGCGCGCTCGTACGCCGCCGGCACATCCGGCGTGGCCAGGCCGATCTCCATGCCCAGCGGCGCGTCGCTGAGTGCCGCGACGACGTAGTCGTGGCCGACGCTGTCGCGCGCGGTCGTGTGGTCGACGAAGGCCAGCGCGGTGCCGCCGGTGTCCAGCTCGCCATAGGCGCCGGACTCGTGCAGGAAGCGGCGCTGCAGACCGAATGCCTGCTCGAAGAAGGCCAGCGAGGCGGCGACGTCGGCGACGTAGACGATGGTGTAGGCGAATTGCATGGCGGCTTTCCAGAAAGTGGGGTGCGGGCGATGCTATCGGCGGAGGCGCGCAAAGCTGTCAGCAGTCCGGGCCGCGCGGCGCCAGCACGTATGCTTGCCGCTACGGAGGTTTCCAGGCCATGACGACCAACATGTTCACCATCGGCAGGCTGCAGCGGCGGCGCCTGCTGCAGTACGGCGCGGGCCTGGGTGCCGCGCTGAGCCTGCCGCCGCTGTGGGCTCAGCAGCAAGCGCTGGCCACGGCACCTTTGGCCATCGCCCCGCTGCCGCTGTCGCGCCGCATCCTGCCCAATGGCCTGGAGCTGCTCACGGTGCCGCAGGCCGGCTACTCGGTCAGCGTCCAGGTCTGGTACCGCGTCGGCGGCAAGGACGACCCGGCCGGCCGCTCGGGCTTCGCGCACCTGTTCGAGCACATGATGTTCAAGCGCACGCGCTACATGGCCGACGAGCAGTTCGACCGCATGACCGAGGACGTCGGCGGCAGCAACAACGCCTTCACTGCCGACGACGTGACGGCCTTCCACAGCGTCATCCCGGCCAACCATCTGGAGCCGCTGCTGTGGGCCGAGGCCGAGCGGATGAGCAATCTGCAGGTCGACCAGGCGAACTTCGACAGCGAGCGCGAGGTCGTCAAGGAGGAGTACCGCCAGCGCGTGCTGGCCGAGCCCTACGGCCAGCTGTTCAACGCGATCTCCAGCTACGGCTACCAGAAGCATCCGTACCACCGCCCGGTGATCGGTAGCATGGCCGACCTGGACGCCGCGACGCTGCGCGATGTCCAGGCCTTCCACGACACCTACTACCGGCCCGACAACGCGGTGCTGATCGTCGCCGGCGCCTTCGATCCGCTGCAGCTGGACCGCTGGGTGGACCACTACTTCGGCAGCATCCGGCAGCCGCGCGAGCCGGTGCCGCGCGTCGGCACGCCCGAGCCGCGCCGCGCGGCCGATGCCCAGTTCAAGCTGAGCGGCGCCAACGTGCCGCTGCCCGCCGCACTGCTGATCTGGCAGGCGCCGCGTGCCGGCAGCGCCGATGCGCCAGCGCTGCAGGTGGCGCAGGGCCTGCTGTCGCTGGGCGATTCCTCCAGGCTCAACGAGAGCCTGGTCTACCGGATGCAGATCGCACAGAGCGCCGGCTTCGACGCGATGCTCAATGCCGACGCCGGTCTGCTGGTCGCCAACGCGATCGCCGCGGGCTCGCAGAGCGCGCAGGACCTGGTCGAGCCGCTGGCCCACGAGGTGCAGCGCCTGGCCGAAGAGCCGATCGCGCCGGCCGAGCTGGACAAGGTGAAGGCGCAGCTGCTGACCGCGGCACTGGTACGCCGCCAGACGCCGCTGGGCATCTCCGAGGCCGTGGGCCAGGCGGCGCTGCTGCGCGGCGATGCCAGCGCGGTGAACCGCGAGCTGGAGCAGCTGCAGGCGGTGACGGCGGCCGACGTGCAGCGCGTGATGCGCCGCGAGGTGCTGCAGGGCAAGCGCGTGACCGTGCTGTACGAGAGCAGCGCGGGCTCATCACCGCCGCCGGCCGACACGAAGGCCTCGGGAGCGACAGCATGAACGCGACGACCGATACCAGCACGCCGCGCGGCTTCGACCAGCCGCCGCTGCCCGCGCCGGCGCAGCCGCTCGCCGTCCCGCCGATGGCCGAGGCGGCGCTGCCGAACGGCCTGAGGATCGTTGCGGCCGAACGCCACGCGCTGCCGCTGGTGACGGCGGTGCTGGTCGTCGAGGCGGGCAGCCTGCTCGATCCGCCCGGCAAGGCGGGCCTGGCCTCGCTGGCCTTCACGCTGATGGGCAAGGGCAGCCAGGTGCCCGGCCGCCCGGCGCGCGACGCGGCGACGGTGGCGATCGCCGCCGAGAGCCTGGGCGGCAGCCTGGAGATCGACACCGGCGCGCGCGCCAGCCGCATCGCGATGACCGTGCCGGTCAACCGGCTCGACGAGGCGCTCGCGCTGATGGCCGAGGTGCTGCGCGCGCCGACCTTCCCCGCCGAGGAGCTGGAGCGCAGCCGCGCGCAAAGCCTGGATGCGATCAAGCTGAACCTCTCGGATCCGGCCGCGCTTGTCGGCCTGCTGGCGCGGCGCCTCTACTGGGGCGACACACCCAACGGCATCGTCACGACGCCGGCCAGCCTCCAGCGAATCCGGCGCGAAGATCTGGTCGCCTTCCACCGGGGCCAGGTCTTGCGCCCCGAGCGCACGATGCTCGTGCTGGCCGGTGACGTGGATCTGGCCCGCGCACAGGCGCTGGCGCAGAAGCACTTCGGCGACTGGAAACAGAATCGCATGGCCGCGCCGGCCACGCCCGCCGCGGTGCCGCGGCCCCTGGCGCCTCCGGCCTTGCTGCTGGACATGCCCGGCGCCGGGCAGGGGGCCGTCGTCGTCCTCGCGCCCTATGCGGGCTTCGGCAACGCACCGGCGCAACGGGCCGCGCTGCGGGCCGGCGCGGTGGCCAACGCGGTGCTGGGCGGCGGCTACTCGTCGCGCATCAATCAGGAGGTACGCATCAAGCGCGGCCTCAGCTACGGCGCCAACAGCGGCATCGAATCGCTGGCCGGCGGCGGCATGCTGAGCGCCTTCGCGCAGACCAAGAATGCCAGCGTCGGCGAGGTGGCCATGCTGCTGCGCGGCGAGATCCTGAAGCTGGCGCGCGAGGATGTGCCGGTGCCGGAGCTTGCGGCGCGCGCGGCCGTGCTGGTCGGCGACTTCGGCCGCGGCCTGGAGACCACGGCGGGCCTGGCCGGCGCGGCCTCCGAGCAGCTGCTGCGCCGCCGCGCGCTGGCCGATCTCCAGCGCGTACCGGATGAATTGCTGGCCGTCGACCCGGCGCGCGTGCGCGCCTTCGCCGGCGAGTTCTGGCAGCCCGACGCGCTGCGCACCGTGATCGTGGCCGACCTGAAGGCAGCCGGTGCGGACCTGCCCGCGCAGTTCCCGGGCGCATGGATCGTCCGCGCGGCGGAGCTGGACCTGGGCAGCGCGACCTTGCGAAAGGCGGGCCGACGATAAGTTCGGCTTTTGCTTGATGGAAGCTCTTCTCGTCTCCACCGGTGTCGTCGCCCTGTCCGAGATCGGTGACAAGACCCAGCTGCTGGCTTTCATCCTCGCCGCCCGCTTCCGCCGGCCGCTGCCGATCTGCCTGGGCATTTTCATCGCCACCGTGGCCAACCATGCGTGCGCCGGCGCGGTGGGCGCCTGGCTCACCTCCGTGGTCAGCCCCCAGGTGCTGCGCTGGGTGCTGGGCCTGGGCTTCCTGGCGATGGCCGGCTGGACCCTGATCCCCGACAAGATCGACGAGGAAGAGGACAGCAAGACCTCGCTGAAGCTCGGCGTGCTGGGCACCACCGTCGTCACCTTCTTCCTGGCCGAGATGGGCGACAAGACGCAGATCGCCACGGTCGCGCTCGCGGCGCGCTTCAACGATCTCCTCTCCGTCGTAGCCGGCACCACGCTGGGCATGCTGATCGCCGACGTCCCGGCCGTCTTCATCGGCGACAAACTCTCCGGCCGCCTGCCGCTGAAGCTGGTGCACGGCATCGCCGCGGCGATCTTCGCGGCATTGGGTGTGGCTACGCTGATGGGGGCGGGCAGTAGCTTCGGTTTGTGAGCACGGCGGGCTCGGTGGCTCTCCGAGGCGGAGCAATGCCCACGAACTCGCGCAAGACCGGCACTTGACGCAACAGCGCGTAGGCGGCCAGGCAGATCGAGAAGGTCAGCGCGATCAGCAGCAGGCCTTCCGCCACCGGCGGCAGGCCCAGCGGCAGCAGCGCGCGGGTCAGCAGCACGATCACGGTCTGGTGGAAGACATAGAGGCAGAAGATGGCCGGTGTGAGCCAGCGGCGGGCGGCGTTGTCGAAATCCAGGCACTGTTTGGCGTGGCCGCAGGCGGCGACGATGGCCGACCATTCGAGCGCGCCCCACAGCAGGCGCTGGCCGTAGAGCATCGCGGTGGAAGGCACCAGCGAGGCGTAGTGCTCGAAGTAGGCCAGCAGCAGCCCCCAGGCCAGCACGGCGAAGCCGAGCGCCTGCCAGCGCCAGCGTTGCATCAGCGCCCACAGTCCGCTTCGCGCGCCGAGCAGGCCCAGCATGAACAGATAGAAGTACTGCAGGTGGTTGTACCAATCGAACGTAAGGTTGTGCGTCGAGGGGAACAGCGTGAGCGTGAGCCGCGCAGCCATCAGCGGCACGGCCAGCAGCAGCAGCGTCCTGCCGTCGCCGATCAGCCGTTCGAACTTCTCGCGGCCGTCCGGCCACAGCTTCCACAGGGCCCAGCCGAGCATCGTGTAGGCCCACAGGTAGGGCAGGAACCAGAGGTGGTTCCAGGTCGGCAGCGAGAGGCAATCGGTGCCGCGGCAGAAGCCGTAGTAGCCGCTGAGGTAGAGCCGCAGGAAGTCGGCATAGCTGCCGGCGTAGGCGAGTTTGGTGACGACCTCGTAGTACGACTGCGGCGGTACGACCACCAGCATGCCGAACAGCAGCGGCCACAGCAGCCGGCGCGAGCGCGGGCGTACGAACTTGCCCCCGCGGCCCAGCATGAACTGCGTGGCCGCGCCCGAGATCAGGAATAGCAGGCCCATGCGCCACGGCGCGGTGAGCATCATCAGCGGCTCGATCGTCGACGAGGCCGCGGCGCTCTTCACGTGCCAGTCCCACGTCACGTAGTACATGCCGACGTGATAGGGCACGAGTAGGCCGAAGGCGATGATGCGCAGCCAGTCGAGGAAGTAGTGTCGGGAAGAAGCGGTGGTGGTGGTGTCCATGCCGCCAGCGTCGCGCGGGCTGGCGCGCCAGGCCAGCGGATTGGGGCGAAGCGATCAGCTCACGGGGCGAGTTGCTGGCGGTGGCTGCGCGAGACGCGCAACTGCTGGCCACCGGTGAGCGTCAGCATCGCTTCGCCGCCCGGCAGCGTGGCGATCGACTGGATGTGCGCCGGGTTCACCGCATGGCTGCGGTGCACGCGCAGGAAGCGGCCCGCCACGGCCGGATGCGCGAGGAAGGCGCTCAGCGTGCGGCGTTCGATGAAGGCATCGGGCGGGGCGTGCAGCTCGATGTAGTTGTCCGCGGCGCTGACCCATTGCACGGCGGCCAGTTCCAGCTTGTGCAGGGCACCCCGGCGCTCGACCAGCCAATGGCCGGCGAGCGGCTGGGCCGACTGCAGCGCGCAGAGCAGGCCGGTGCGTGCCTGCTCCTTGCTTGCCAGCCGTTCGCGCAAGCGGGTGACCGTCTGCGCCAGCCGTTCGGGCGTGTAGGGCTTCAGCAGGTAGTCGACGGCGTTGAGCTCGAACGCGCGCACGGCGTGTTCGTCATAGGCCGTGCAGAAGGCGCAGAGCAGGCCGGGTGGCAACTGCAGCGCCAGCTCCAGGCCGCTCATGCCGGGCATCTGGATGTCCAGCAGCACCGCGTCCGCTGCGGCCGTGGGCAGCTTGGCCAGCGCCTCAATGGCGTCGCCCGCCTCGCCGGCCAGCTCCACCCCGGGCAGCTCGCTCAGCAGGCGGCGCAGTTTGGCGCGCGCCGGCGGTTCGTCGTCGACGATGAAGATCCTCATGCGGGCAGGTGGATGGCGAGACGGCTGCCGCCTTGGGCGAGCGCCTCCAGCGTGACCGCGGCCCGGTCGCCATGGAGCGTGGTCACGCGCTGGCGCAGATTGGCCAGGCCGATGGCGCCTTCGCGCTCATCACGCTCGGGCGCCATGCCGCTGTTCTCCACGGCAAGCTGCAGCTCACCCCCGCTGACGCTGCCGCGCACGCGCACTTCCACGGCCGCGCTACTCAGCGCCACGTCGTGCTTGATGGCGTTTTCCACCGGCGAGATCAACAGCAGTGTCGGCACCTGGCAGCGCTTCGCTTCTTCGCTCACCTCGATGCGCACGGCCAGCCGCTCGCCGAAGCGCGCCTGCATCAGCGCCAGATACGGCTCCACCAGCCGCAACTCCTCGCCCAGGCTGTGCTGTTGCGTGCCTTGCGCCGCGAGCTGCTGGCGCAGCAGTTCGGCGAGATCGCACAGCTGCTGGTCGGCGCGGTCCACGTCCTCGTACATCGTGGCGGAGATCAGGTTGAGCGTGTTGAACAGGAAGTGTGGCTGGATCTGCTCGGCCAGGCGGGCGAGCTTGGCCTCGGCCAGCTCGCCGCGCAGCGCCTGCAGCTCGCGCTCGCGCTGCTGGCCCGCCCACCACAGCTGCAGGCCGTGGCAAATGGCGACGATCAGCGCATAGCTGACCAGGTCCTTGCCGATCTCGTAGCGCAACACATCCAGCCAGCCGCCCGGCTCGTAGCGCACGCCAGCCACCGCATAGACGGCGAAGCGCAGGCCGAACATGCCGACCACGTGGATCAGCGAGAAGAGCAGCCAGCCCGCCAGGTGCCGGCCGATGAAGATGGGCCACGGCCGGGTTCGCGCTCTTCTGTGCCAGCGGTACACGAGCGGGATCAGCACGCCGACCATGGCGGCCGAGCTGAACTCCCACAGGAACGGCTCCCAAGGATGCGACCCCGTGTAGTGCTGGTATTCCGCCAGCCCCAGCAGCGTGCCGTTGGCGAGCATGAGGGCGATCAGGGCCCAGGTCGGAAACCGGGGGCGCGGCGAGCAGGGTGTTGTCACGCCCGGGACCATACATCGGGATCGGTCGCCCGCCACCGCGTTTCGCCCCTTGCGAGGTGCAACTCACCCCTTCTGCCAGACCTCGACTTCCAGTGGACGCAGGCCGAAGCGAACCGCGTTGTCGGGATGCAGGCTGTCGAACTCCTGCAGCACCAGCTCGATGAAGCGCGAACGGTCGGCCGCGGGAAGATCGGCTGGCATGTGGCGGCGCACGCTGGCCGGCTTCGCGGGTGAGCCGGCCCGCACGATGGCGGCGATCACCTGCCCGAGCGGGCGCCGATAGCGCGTGCGGAAGCTGTCCGGTGGCTGCAGCGATTGCTTCACCACCGCGTACTGCTGGCAGGAGCGCTCGTAGGCCGACAGGAACAGCTCGCGCAGCGGTTCGATCCGCTGGAGTTCGTAGACGGCGAGCATCGCGTCTGTGTAGGCCGGTGTCGGCACGTCGATGAAGGACAGCGGGCACAGGTTGGCCTGAATCAGCGGGATGTTCGCCGCCAGTCGCGACACGCGCTTGTTGATGTCGATGAAGGGCTGCAGATACGGGATCTGCGCCATCAGGAACAGCGCCTGCTCGAAGGGGTCGGCAATCGCCGTAGCCTTGGCGACCAGCATGTCGAACATCTCCTCGATGTAGTCGCCCAATGCCGGCGGCAGATAGCTGCTGCCGGAGATGCCGACGGCGCGCTGGCGCAGCCGGCCCAGGGCCGCGGGCTCACCGAGCAGCCCGTCGGCGAGCAGGGCATGCAGGCTCTTCAGCGCGACGGGGCTGGGCTGAGCGCAGGCCGGATCGCGCACAAGGAACTCGATGGCCTCCTTGTGGTTCAGGATCATCTGGGTTTCCAGCGCGTCCTTGCCCCGTGCGGCGTGGCCCTGTTCGATCAGGCGCCGCGTGTCCAGCAAGGAATAGGTGTTGCCCTCCAGCTGCGAGGAGGCGAAAGACAGGTCGATCAACAGGCGGTCCAGGATGTCCTTGGCAAAGGTACCGGCCTTCATCGTCTCGCCCGGCGGGCGGCCCATCGCGTGCAGCTGCGTTCGTTGCCGGGCGCTCAGGTAGTGGGTCTTGTTGGGTCGATAGTCCTCGATGAAGCGCGATTCGTAGCCGACCGGCTTGCGCTGGCGCAAGGGTTGGCGCACGGCGGCAAGCGCCTCCGCGGCGGCGGGCGATCCGTAAGTAGCAACGCTCTCGGCGACTACCGGCGGGCCGGACGCGCGCGCGTACACGGTGGCCCGCCCTGTGCCCTGCCGGGTCAGCAGGCCTTGCCGAACCAGTTCGCCCAACTGCCGCTGCAGGCTGCGCCGGGGAACGGCCTCCCCCAGCGCGGCCATCAGTGCAGAGACAGACAGACCCGCGCCAGACGGCGTGAAGGCCTTCAGGATGGCTTTGTGCTCGGCGGGCGGTTTCATCGTGGCGCGAATGAGGATTTGCGCGCCATTATTGCGCCGTTTGTGCGCCATTTACGCGCCAAATATGCGCCACTTATTGCGCCAAATATGCTCCACTTATCGCGCCAGATCTGCGCGCCAGCGCGCGCGACTGCATCCCGTCAGGAAGCGACCGCCTGCCTCACCGCGCGCTCCCAGCCCGCCATCAGCTCCTCCGCCCGCTCGCGCGGCAGCGTCGGGTGGAAGGTGCGCTCGGCCTGCCAGTTGTGGGCCACGTCGCCGGTGCCGGCGTAGAGGCCGCTGCCGATGCCGGCCAGGTAGGCGGCGCCCAGCGCGGTCGTCTCGATCACCTTGGGCCGCACGACCGGGATGCCCAGCAGGTCGGCCTGGAACTGCATCAGCAGGTTGTTGACGCAGGCGCCGCCGTCCACGCGCAGCTCGTGCACCGGCGAGCCGCCGGCGGCCACCGCGTCGCGGCTCATCGCCTGCAGCAGCGCGGCGCTCTGGAAGGCGATCGATTCGAGCGCGGCGCGGGCGATGTGGGCCATCGTCGTGCCGCGGGTGAGGCCGGTGATCGTGCCGCGCGCGTCGGCGTTCCAGTAGGGCGCGCCGAGGCCCGTGAAGGCCGGCACGAAGACGACGCCGCCGGCGTCCGGCACGCTTTCGGCGAGGCCCTGCACGTCGCTGCTGGCGGGGAAGGCGCGCAGGCCGTCGCGCAGCCACTGCACGACCGCGCCGCCGATGAATACGCCGCCTTCGAAGGCGTATTCGGGGCGGGTGGTGGCCTGCGCGGCGCTGGTGGTCAGCAGGCCGTTGCTGGAGACCTGGGCCTTCGCGCCGGTGTGCATCAGCATGAAGCAGCCGGTACCGTAGGTGTTCTTGGCCATGCCGGCGCTGAAGCAGGCCTGGCCGAACAGCGCGGCCTGCTGGTCGCCGGCAATGCCGCCGATCAGCAGCGCGACGCCGAGGTGCTCGGGCGCGGCGCGGCCGAACTCGTGCGCGCTCGGGTGCACGGCGGGCAGCAGCTCGCGCGGGATGTCCAGCAGGTGCAGCAGCTCGTCGTCCCAGTCGTTGGCATGGATGTCGAACAGCATCGTGCGCGAGGCATTGCTGACGTCGGTGGCATGGACCTCGCCATTGGTGAGCTGCCAGACCAGCCAGGCGTCGATGGTGCCGAAGGCCAGCTCGCCGCGGGCCGCCTGCGCGCGCGCGCCGGGCACGTGGTCGAGCAGCCACTTCAGCTTGGTGCCGGAGAAGTAGGCGTCGATGACGAGGCCGGTCTTGCGCTGCACCAGCTCGCTCAGGCCCTGCTCGCGCATCGCGGCGCAGGTGGGTTCGGCGCGGCGGTCCTGCCAGACGATGGCGTTGTGGATCGGGCGGCCGGTGCGGCGGTTCCACACCAGCGTGGTCTCGCGCTGGTTGGTGATGCCTAGAGCCCTGATGTCCGCGGCCTTGAGGCCGGCCGTGGCCAGCGCCTCGCGGGCGGTGGCGAGCTGCGAGCTCCAGATCTCGTCGGCATCGTGCTCGACCCAGCCCGGCTGCGGATAGATCTGCCGGAACTCGCGCTGCGCCATCGCGACGATGCGGCCGCGATCGTCGAACACGATCGAGCGCGAGCTGGAAGTGCCCTGGTCGAGGGCGAGCAGGAAGTCGGGCATGCGCTGAGTCTCCTTGTTATGTTTCTGCGACCACGAGCTCGACGCCTGCTTCGGACAGCAGCGCCGGGAAAGGCTCGGGCGGCGGCGTGTCGGTGAACAGCAGGTCGAGCTGCGGCAGCCGGCCCACCTCGGCCATCGCCGGGCGCTTGAACTTGCTGTGGTCGGTGGCGAGCCACACCTCGCGCGAGTGCTCGATGATCGTGCGCGCCACCATCACCTCGCGATAGTCGAAGTCGCGCAGCGAGCCGTCCTCCTCGATGCCGGAGATGCCGATCAGGCCGATGTCCACCTTGAACTGGCGGATGAAATCGACCGCCGCCTCGCCGATCACGCCGCGGTCGCGCGGGCGCACCATGCCGCCCACCATCACCAGCTCGCAGTCGGCGTTGTCGGACAGGATCATCGCCACGTTCAGGTTGTTGGTGATCACGCGCAGGCCGCGGTGGTGCAGCAGCTCGCGGGCCACGGCCTCGGTGGTGGTGCCGATGTTGAGGATCAGCGAGCAGCCGTGCGGAATGCGGGCGGCCACCGCGCGGGCGATGCGCGCCTTGCCCTCGGCATGGATGGCCTGGCGCTGGCGGTAGGCGATGTTCTCGGTGGTGGAGGCCGGCACGCGCACGCCGCCGTGGAAGCGCGTGATCAGTCCGGCCTCGGCCAGGCGCTGCACGTCGCGCCTCACCGTTTGCAGGGTCACGCCAAAGCGCTCGGCCAGCGCCTCCACGCTGACCGAACCGCGGGCGCGCACTTCGTTCAGCAGTTCGTTCTGGCGTGGATTCATGTGAGTCGGAATTTAAAACGAACAAAAACGAAACAACAACGGGATTACCCTGGGTGAAATCGCGCAGATTGGAGATACAAAAGAAAATAGAAGAAAACAAACGCGCATAAAGAACAAGGCGCGCCCCTTTCGCTCCCGCAGGAGACAAGTCCCGGTGAATGCTGCTGAGCTGGAGATGTCCGCGAATGCCGAGGAAGCCTTCGACGTGCTCGTCGTCGGCGGCGGCATCAATGGCGCCGGCATTGCGCGCGACCTGGCCGGTCGCGGCTGGCGCGTGCTGCTGGCCGAGCGGGACGATCTGGCCTCGCATACTTCCTCCTCTTCCACCAAGCTGATCCACGGCGGGCTGCGCTACCTGGAGTACTACGAGTTCTCGCTGGTGAGGAAGGCGCTGCAGGAGCGCGAGGTGCTGCTCAAGAGCGCGCCGCACATCATCCGCCCGCTGCGCTTCGTGATGCCGCACGATGCGGCGATGCGCCCGGCCTGGATGGTGCGCATGGGCCTATTCCTCTACGACCACCTGGCGCGCCGCGAGGTGCTGCCCGGCTCGGCGGGCGTGGACCTGCGCCGCTCGCCCTTCGGCGCGCCGCTGAAGAGCCGCTACACGCGCGGCTTCGTCTACTCGGACGGCTGGGTGGACGATGCCCGCCTGGTCGTGCTGAACGTGCTGGACGCGCGCGACAAGGGCGCCGAGGTGCTGACCCGCAGCACCGTCACCGCCGCGCAGCGCGGGCCCGCGGGCTGGGCCGCCACGGTGGACACGCCGCGCGGCACCCGCCACGTGCGGGCCCGGGCGCTGGTCAACGCGGCGGGCCCCTGGGCCGAGGCCTTCCTGCGCGGCGTCGCCCGCCCGGCCGGGCACGAAACGCTGGCGACTAAGAGCCTGCGCCTGGTCAAGGGCAGCCACATCGTCGTGCGGCAGTGCTTCACCCACGACCACGCCTACATCTTCCAGAACCCCGACAAGCGCATCATCTTCGCCATCCCTTTCGAGGGAGAGTTCACCTTGATCGGCACGACCGACATGGAACTCCCCGCCGCAGCCGCGATGGAGCACGCGCGGCACATCGACGAGGAGGAGGTGGACTACCTCTGCGAGCAGGCCAGCCGATATTTCGAGAAGCCGGTGACCCGCTCCGACGTGGTGTGGAGCTATGCCGGCGTGCGGCCGCTGCTGGACGATGCCGCGGGCGACCCCTCCGCCGTCACCCGCGACTACCTGCTGGAGACCCATGCCGATGGCGGCGCGCCGCTGCTCTCGGTCTGGGGCGGCAAGATCACCACCTTCCGCAAGCTGTCCGAAGACGCGGCCGACCTGATCGGCCAGATGCTGGGCGAGCGCCGCCCGGCCTGGACCGAGCAGGCCGCCATGCCCGGCGGCGACCTGCGCGACTGGATCGGCGCGCCGCGCCGGCCCGATGCGGACTTCGAGCGCCTGGTGCAGGCGATCGGCCAGCGCCATGCCTGGCTGCCCGCCGCGCTGGTGCGGCGCCTGGCACGCGCCTACGGCAGCCGGGTGGACCGGATCATCGGCGGCGCGGATTCGCTGGCCGAGCTGGGCCAGGAGGTGGCGCCCGGCCTGCACGAGGCCGAGCTGCGCTACCTGGTGCGCGAGGAATGGGCCTGCAGCGCGGAGGACGCGCTCTGGCGCCGATCGAAGCTGGGCCTGCACTACAGCGAGGCCCAGCGGCAGGCGGTGCATGACTGGTTCACCAAGCAGGAAGAGACGATGCGATGCAGTTGACGATGGAAGGCCTCAGCTACCGGGTCGGCGCCGCCGAATACCTGTACCCGCTGGACCTGCGGCTGGTGCCGGGCGCGGTGACGGTGCTGCTGGGCGCGACGCAGGCCGGCAAGACCAGCCTGATGCGCCTGATGGCCGGCCTGGACAAGCCCAGCGGCGGCCGCGTGAGCGTGGACGGCATCGACGTGACCGGCGTGCCGGTGCGCCAGCGCAAGGTCTCGATGGTCTACCAGCAGTTCATCAACTATCCGTCGATGAGCGTGTTCGACAACATCGCCTCGCCGCTGAAGCTGCGCGGCGGTTTGGACGCCGCCGCCGTGCGCGCGCAGGTGCAGGCGCTGGCCGAGCGGCTGCACATCGAGATGCACCTCACCAAGCTGCCCGCCCAGCTCAGCGGCGGCCAGCAGCAGCGCGTGGCGCTGGCCCGGGCGCTGGCCAAGGCGGCGCCGCTGATGCTGCTGGACGAGCCGCTGGTGAACCTGGACTACAAGCTGCGCGAGGAACTGCGCGAGGAACTGGCCCAGCTCTTCGCCGCCGGCGAATCGACCGTGGTCTACGCCACCACCGAGCCGGCCGAGGCGCTGCTGCTGGGCGGCCACACCGCCGTGCTCGATGCGGGCGAACTGCTGCAGTATGGGCCCACGGCCGAGGTCTTCCACCGCCCGGCCTCGCTGCGCGTGGCACGGGCCTTCAGCGATCCGCCGATGAACCTGCTGGCCGGGCAATCGAGCGGCGAGCGGATCGATCTGGGGTCGGGTCTTGCGCTGGCGCTGCGTGCGCCGGCCGGCTCGGTCACCGTGGGCGTGCGGGCGAACGCGCTGCGCCTGCAGCAGCGGCCCGGCGACATCGCGCTGGCCGGCGCGGTGGAGCTGGCCGAGATCTCGGGCTCGGACACCTTCGTGCACGTGAAGAGCGCCGTCGGCCCGCTGGTGGCCCAGCTGGGCGGCGTGCACTACTTCGAGCTGGGTACGCCGCTGACGCTTTACCTGGACGGCGCGCAGACCTACGTGTTCGACGCGCAGGGCCTGCTCTTGCTGGCCCCCGAGCGAGGAGCACCGAAATGAAGCCCCCACGTTCACTTCGTTCACTGCCCCCCGAGGGGGCGCAAGCCCCCTTTGGGGCGGCCCGGCAGGAGGCTTGATGGCCCGCATCGACCTCGACCTCGCCCACAGCTACCGGCCGAACCCGCAGCAGGACAACGACTACGCGCTACTGCCGCTGAAGATGAGCTTTGCCGACGGCGGCGCCTATGCCTTGCTGGGCCCCTCGGGCTGCGGCAAGACGACGATGCTGAACATCATCTCGGGGCTCGTCCAGCCCTCGCAGGGCACGGTCAGCTTCGACGGGCGCGACGTGACGGCGCTCTCGCCCCAGCAGCGCAATATCGCGCAGGTGTTCCAGTTCCCGGTCATCTACGACACGATGACGGTGGCCGAGAACCTGGCCTTCCCGCTGAAGAACCGCGGTGTGCCGGCCGATCGCATCAAGGCCCGCGTCGGCCGCATCGCCGAGATGCTGGAACTGAGCGGCCAGCTGAACCAGCGCGCCGCGGGCCTCGCGGCCGATGCCAAGCAGAAGATCTCTCTGGGCCGCGGCCTGGTGCGGGAGGACGTGTCGGCTGTGCTCTTCGACGAGCCGCTGACGGTGATCGACCCGCACCTGAAGTGGCAGCTGCGCCGCAAGCTCAAGCAGATCCACCACGAGCTGAAGCTCACGCTGATCTACGTGACCCATGACCAGGTGGAGGCGCTGACCTTTGCCGAGAAGATTGTCGTGATGAGCCAGGGCCGCGCGGTGCAGGTGGGCTCGGCGGACCAGCTGTTCGAACGGCCGCAGCACCAGTTCGTCGGTCACTTCATCGGCTCGCCGGGCATGAACTTCCTGCCGGCGCGCTGGCAGGCCGGCGTGCTGACGGTGGCGGGGCAGGATCTGCGGCTCGACGCACCGGGGCTGGCCGCCCATCCGACCCTGACCTTGGGCGTGCGTCCCGAGTACGTCACGCTGGCCGCGCCGGGCGACGCGAACGCGGTGCGCGCCCGCGTCGCCCGCGTGCAGGACGTCGGCACCTACTGGCTCGTCAGCGCGGCGCTGGGCGAACAGACCGTGCGCCTGCGGCTGCCGGCCGAGGCCATGCCGCCGGCAGAGGGCAGCGAGATCGGGCTGCAGCTGCTCGGTGCCCATACCTGTTTCTACGGCGCGGACGAGCGCCTGATCGAGGAGGCTCGCGCATGAACGTCGCCAAGCCCGTGAACCAGAAAGCCTGGCTGATGATCCTGCCGGTGCTCATCTGCGTGGCCTTCTCGGCCATCCTGCCGCTGATGACGGTGGTGAACTACTCGGTGCAGGACATCATCTCGCCGGACCGCCGCGTCTTCGTCGGCACCGAGTGGTTCGCCTCGGTGATGCGCGACCCGGAGCTGCACGAGGCGCTGCTGCGGCAGCTGGGCTTCTCGCTGGCCGTGCTGCTGGTGGAGCTGCCGCTGGGCGTGGCGCTGGCGCTGGCGATGCCGGCGCAGGGCTGGAAGGCCTCCGCGGTGCTGGTGATCGTGGCGCTGTCGCTGCTGATCCCGTGGAACGTGGTCGGCACGATCTGGCAGATCTTCGGCCGGGCCGACATCGGCCTGCTCGGTGCCACGCTGCAGGGCCTGGGCATCAGCTACAACTACACCGGTGATGCGACGGACGCCTGGCTCACCGTGCTGGTGATGGACGTCTGGCACTGGACTCCGCTGGTGGCGCTGTTGGGCTACGCCGGGCTGCGCTCGATCCCCGATGCCTACTACCAGGCGGCGCAGATCGACGGCGCCAGCAAGTTCGCCGTGTTCCGCTATATCCAGCTGCCCAAGATGCGCGGCGTGCTGATGATCGCCGTGCTGCTGCGCTTCATGGACAGCTTCATGATCTACACCGAGCCCTTCGTGCTGACCGGCGGCGGCCCCGGCAACGCCACCACCTTCCTCAGCCAGTTCCTGACGCAGAAGGCGGTGGGCCAGTTCGACCTCGGCCCGGCCGCAGCCTTCTCGCTGATCTATTTCCTGATCATCCTGCTGCTGTGCTTCATCCTCTACAACGGGATGCAGGCGCTCGGTACCGCCGACAAGGAGGCCACGAAATGAAGCCCCCACGCTCACTTTGTTCGCTGCCCCCCGAGGGGGCGCAGGCCTCCCTTGGGGCAGCCCGGCGGGAGACCTGTCATGGCTGAGAACCGCTTCCACAAGCGCTCGATCTTTCTGATCCTCTACCTCGTCTTCGCGCTGCTGCCCATCTACTGGATGGTCAACATGAGCTTCAAGACGAACGAGGAGATCGTCGCCCACTTCAGCCTGCTGCCCCAGCATTTCACCTGGGCCAACTACCGCACGATCTTCACCGACGAGTCCTGGTACTCGGGCTACATCAACAGCCTGAGCTACGTGGCGATCAACGTGGTGATCTCGGTCACCGTGGCGCTGCCGGCGGCCTATGCCTTCAGCCGCTGGAGCTTCCTGGGCGACAAGCATGTGTTCTTCTGGCTGCTGACCAACCGCATGACGCCGCCAGCGGTCTTCCTGCTGCCCTTCTTCCAGCTGTATTCGACCGTCGGCCTGATGGACACTTACCTCGGCGTGGCCCTGGCACACCTGGTGTTCAACGTGCCGCTGGCGGTGTGGATCCTGGAAGGCTTCATGAGCGGCATCCCGCGCGAGATCGACGAGACGGCCTACATCGACGGCTACTCCTTCCCGCGCTTCTTCCTGACGATCTTCCTGCCGCTGATCAAGGCCGGCGTCGGCGTGACGGCCTTCTTCTGCTTCATGTTCAGCTGGGTGGAACTGCTGCTGGCGCGCACGCTGACCAGCGTCAACGCCAAGCCCATCGTCGCGACGATGACGCGCACCGTCAGCGCCGCCGGCATGGACTGGGCGACGCTCGCCGCCGCCGGCGTGCTGACGATCGTGCCGGGCGCCATCGTCATCTGGTTCGTGCGCCACTACATCGCAAAAGGATTTGCGATGGGCCGGGTATGAAGCCCCTCGTCCAAGGAATACCTTGGCCGGTCCCCCGAGGGGACGGCGATGCTTGCGGCATCGAGCCGCAAGCACATCGCCATGCGGGCCGGCTTGGGGCGGCCCGGCGCTCGGCCCAAATGCAAACAAGGAGCGCTGATGTTTGACTGGATGGTCTGGACCACCCCGGTGGCCGTGTTCTTCAGCTGCATCGTGCTGATGCTGGCGGTGATGACCGTGTGGGAGCTGAAGTCGCCCACGACCTTGCGCAAGGGCTGGCTGCCTATGCAGACGACGCGCGGCGACCGGCTCTTCGTCGGCCTCCTGAGCGCCGCCTACATCAACCTCGCCTTCATCGGCCTCGCCGGGCAGCTGCAGGAATGGCTGCACCTGGAGGCGGAGCCCAGCATCTGGTGGGGCACGGGGATCTCGGCCCTCGCGCTGCTGCTGGTGATGCGCCGGGGCTGAGTCAGGTTTTCGGGAATCCGGCCAGCGCTTCCCCGCGGCCGTGGTGAACCCTCAGTGAATGAGAAGCGGGGAAGCAAGCAGTCACGAAGTCTGTTCGAAGATCAAACCCATCAGGAGACACGCAGATGAAGAAGATGCATGCAATCGCACTGGCCGCCGCCTGCGCGGTGGCCGGCCACGCCCGGGCCGGCGAGGCCGAGGCCAAGAAGTGGATCGACAGCGAGTTCCAGCCGTCCACGCTCAGCAAGGACCAGCAGATGGCCGAGATGAAATGGTTCATCGAGGCGGCCCAGAAGCTGCAGGCCAAGGGCGTCAAGGAGATCACCGTCGTCTCCGAGACGCTGACCACGCACGAGTACGAGAGCAAGACGCTGGCCAAGGCCTTCACCGAGATCACCGGCATCAAGGTCAAGCACGACCTGCTGCAGGAAGGCGACGTGGTCGAGAAGCTGCAGACCTCGATGCAGTCCGGCAAGTCCATCTACGACGGCTGGATCAACGACTCCGACCACATCGGCACCCACTATCGCTACGGCACCGCGCTGGCGCTGACCGACCAGATGGCCGGCCCCTGGAAGGAGTACACCAACCCGGGCCTGGACCTGAAGGACTTCATCGGCACCAGCTTCACGACGGCGCCGGACGGCAAGATGTACCAGCTGCCCGACCAGCAGTTCGCCAACCTCTACTGGTTCCGCGCCGACCTGTTCGCGCGCAAGGACCTGCAGGACAAGTTCAAGGCCAAGTACGGCTACGAGCTGGGCGTGCCGCTGAACTGGAGCGCCTACGAGGACATCGCCGCCTTCTTCTCCGAAGACGTGAAGACGCTCGACGGCAAGCCCATCTACGGCCACATGGACTACGGCAAGAAGGACCCGTCGCTGGGCTGGCGCTTCACCGATGCCTGGCTCTCGATGGCCGGCGAGGCCGACATCGGCATTCCCAACGGCCTGCCGGTCGACGAATGGGGCATCCGCGTGGCGGACGACAAGTGCACGCCGGTCGGTGCCTCGGTGGCCCGCGGCGGCGCGACCAATTCGCCGGCCGCCGTGTTCGCGCTGACCAAGTACATCGACTGGATGAAGAAGTACGCGCCCAAGGAAGCGATGGGCATGACCTTCGGCGAGAGCGGCCCGGTGCCGGCACAGGGCCAGATCGCGCAGCAGATTTTTTGGTACACCGCCTTCACCGCCGACATGATCAAGGCCGGCCTGCCGGTCGTGAATGCCGACGGCACGCCCAAGTGGCGCATGGCTCCGGGCCCCAACGGCCCGTACTGGAAGAACGGCATGCAGAATGGCTACCAGGACGTGGGCTCCTGGACCTTCCTGAAGTCCAACGAAGCCAATCGCACAGCGGCCGCCTGGCTCTACGCGCAGTTCGTGACGGCCAAGACCACCTCGCTGAAGAAGTCCATCACCGGCCTGACCTTCATCCGCGACAGCGACATCCGCAGCGACTACTTCACCAAGAACGCGGCCAAGTACGGCGGCCTGATCGAGTTCTACCGCAGCCCCGCGCGCGTGGCCTGGACGCCGACCGGCAACAACGTGCCCGACTATCCGAAGCTCGCTCAGCTCTGGTGGAAGAACGTGGCCGTGGCCGTGACCGGCGAGAAGACGCCGCAACAGGCGATGGACAACCTGGCCAACGAGATGGACGACGTGATGTCCCGCCTGCAGCGCGCCGGCATGGCCCACTGCGCGCCCAAGCTCAACCCGAAGAGCGACCCGAGCAAGTGGCTGTCCGACAAGGGCGCGCCGTGGAAGAAGCTGGACAACGAGAAGCCGAAGGGCGAGACGATCAACTACGACAAGCTCGTAGGCGCGTGGAAGGAAGGCCGGGTGCGCTGATCACGCACGGCTAGGATGGGCGCGGATGAAGATCACTTTTCGCTGCGACCCATCGCTGATCGAGCTGCTGCCTAGGCCGGTTCCGGCCAAGGCAGCGCTCCCTGACTGGCTGCGCAAAATGGCGCCGCGGGTCGAATCGCCGGTGCATGGCCGGGCGATCCGCACCGTCAAGCAGTGCCCGCCCTTCGTCGACGCGATGACGCACGGCTTCATGATCCTGCTGCCCTGCGATGTGCGGGTCGACAAGGGCCGCTTCGAGTGGGACTGGCCGCTGCCGCCGCTGGCGCTCGACAACCATCCCCGCGCGCCGCTGAGCTTCCACGTGCCCGAGCAGATCGCCGGCTCGCCGCTGGCGCTGGGCGGGCAGTCGGCCGTCAAGTTCAACAGCTTCTGGACCATCGAGCTGGAGCCGGGTTGGTCGCTGATGGCGGTGCATCCAGTCAACCGGCTGGACCTGCCGTTCCGGCTCCTCAGCGGCTTGGTCGATGCCGACCGCTTCAACCAGGTGGGCATCAACTTCCCCGCGTTGTGGACCGATGCGGGCTTTGAGGGGGTGCTGCCGCGCGGCATGCCGATCGCGCAGTGCTTCCCGGTGCCGCGCGGCGGGGCGGATGAACTGGTCTGCGAGCCGATGTCCGCCGAGCGGCAGCAAGGCTACGAAGCCCTTGCCGCGAAGATCATGGCGGGGCCCGGCGTCTACCGGAAAGGCTTCCGTCGCAAGTCAGGCTGAAGCGTCGGCCAGCGCAGCCCGCAGGTCATCGAGCTTCAACCACATGCGCCCGCTGCCGGGCGTGGCGAGCGCGTGGGCGATGCGGCCGAAGGTCTCTTCGGGGCGCAGCCGCCAGGCGCGGCCGTAGGCGGTCAGCGCTTCGTCGATGCATCCTTGCTCCTGCAATGCGATGCCGAGGTTGACCAGGGCCTCGGCGCGCTGGGGCATCCATTTCACGACCTGCTGCAAGGCCTCGATCTCGCCATCACGGTCGTTTGCTTCGTGGCGTTGCAGCGAGAGCTGGAAGAAGGCCTCGCCTGCGAGTTGCTGTGTGGGCGTGTGAGCGGCCCGCAGCGCGAGGCTGGCCTCGGCATGGTGTGCCGCCTCCGTAATACGGCCGTCCTGCAGGTTTAGCAGCGCCAGTAGCTGCAGCACTCCCGGATGTGGCGGGAACGCCGCCTGTGCCTGCTCGCACAGCCGTCGGGCCGGCTCGCGTTGGCCTGCGTTGACGCGCTCGACCGCCAGAGCGACTAACGCCTCGGGGCTGGAAGTTGTGTTCATGCCGGTGCAACTCTACCCGTGCAGTGGCGCCTGGATATTCGCACAAGACCCGACCCTGGCGCCCAAACGTAACGGCGAAGTCAAGCTGATGTTCCCGTCATACCCCTGAACGAGCGGGCGGGAAAGTGCTGAGCTGGACGCTTAATAACGATCGATATATTCGCCGCGTCTTTACAAGATGCGCGCCAGGCGCATTCACGGCAAGCGCCGAAACGCCTGAGCAGATTCCCATCAATGCGGAGGATCACCGTGAATCATTCTCTTCGCACGGCGCTCGCCGCCGTAGCCCTGTGCAGCTTGGCCGTGCCGACGATGGCTACGACGCAGGCCAATCTGACCTTGAGCGATTTCTCGTACACGCTGAAGGATCTCAATGCGACGGACGGGGTGACGCCAGCGCTGGCGTGGACCGGGAACGTCGGACTCGCCGGTTGGGTGACAGACCAGACGCAAGCGGGCTGGAGTCAAAGTGGTCAGATGCTGAGCCCGGTGTGGCAGAACAGCGGCTCAGTCGGCCGGGGCGTCGCCGATTCTGCCCCCCTCGATTTCGATTCGCCGATTGGGCTCGGATTCATCCATGCTTCGGACAACGGCCCTGTTCCGGGGTCGATTGCCGTTGGTAGCAACCTTTCGGCCGGTTATCAGAACGCGAGCAACGTCTCGTTCTTTCAGAGCTTCACGCTGAGTCCTGGCAGTCAGGTCACGTTCAGCATGGTCTTGAGCGGCGGGATCAGCGGTAGCGAAACGAACGGCTCCTGGACCCCGCCTCCTGACGCTTTCGTAGGCTTGCGATCCAACGCCACCTACACCGCCTCGATTGCCGTTGGTCAGGTTACCAACATGATTTACAACTACGGGTCTACATACTGGTACGACTATGGAGACGCACCCACCGGACAGTTCGAATACATTGCCGATGGTCAGGTGCTGACCTACACATTGCGCAATACGACAAACACTGTCCAAAGTTACAACATGAGTGTGGGGGCCTCAGTCTCCGCATTCGAGGCTGCGGCGCCGGTACCAGAGCCGACCAGTTACGCGTTGATGGTTCTAGGCCTGCTGGCCGTGGGCGGTGCCATCAGGCGCCGCCGCTGATCGCCTACTTCTCCAACACGCCCAGCACCTCGTAGCACGCCCCCATCGTGTGATAGTCCGTCTTCCCGGCCGGGCTCTTCTCGTCGCTGTACTTCGAGTTGTCGGCCCGCAGGATACGGTACCAGGCGCCGTACCGGTGGTCGATCATGTGGGCCCAGCTGTAGCGCCACAGGCGGTCGTAGTCGTCCCAGTACTTCGGCTCGCCGGTGCGCACGGCCAGCACGCCGGCGGTGGCGAGGCTTTCGGCCTGGACCCAGAAGTACTTGTCGGAGTCGCAGATCGAGCGGTCGGGCGCGAAGCCGTAGTACAGGCCGCCGTGTTCGCCGTCCCAGGCGGCTTCCATCGCCACGTCGAAGAGCTGGCGGGCGCGCGGCAGCAGCCAGTCGGAACCGTGCTGCAGATGGGCGGCGTGGCGCTCCATGATCAGGAGCAGCTTGGCCCATTCGGTCAGGTGGCCGGGCTGGTAGCCCCAGGGACGGAAGATGTTGGTCTTGTCGTCCTTGTTGTAGTCCCAGTCGACCGACCAGTCGCTCTTGTAGTGCTCCCAGATCAGGTCGCCGGCCAGCGACGCCTGGCGCACTGTGATGTTGTGGGCCAGCGTTTCGGCGCGATGCAGGTAGCGCGTCTCGCCGGTGGCCTCGAAGGCGGCGAGCAGGGCCTCGCAGGAATGCATGTTGGCGTTCTGGCCGCGGTAGGGGTCAAGTCTTGCCCAATCGACGCTGGCCTCATCCGCGTAGAGACCGTGGGCGGGCTCCCAGAAGCGCTGCTCCATCAGCTCCCAGGTCTCTGCGATCCAGCCGCGCGCCTCCTCGACGCCGGCCATCAGCGCATGCGAGTAGGCGAGCAGCACGAAGGCCAGGCCGTAGCAGTGGTTGGTGCCGTCGAGCACCTCGGCCTGGCCCCGATCCTCGGCGCCTTCCCACTTCAGCAGCCAGGCGTAGCCGCCGGTGGTGGAGTTGCGGTGCGCGCGGCGCAGGAAGTCCAGGCCGTGCAGCATCTTCTGGCGGTCATCGTGGCGGCCCCAGCGGCGTGCGGCCATCGCGAAGTTGAAGACGAAGCGGGTGCTGCTGACGAGATGGCGGCTGGTCGCGTCGTAGATCGAGCCGTCGTCGCGATAGAAGTGAAAGAAGCCGCCGGAGGCGTCGACGCAGCGCGGACGGTAGAAATCCATCGTGTGCTGGACGTGGGCGTCCAGCGTGGCGGGCGAGCGGAAATCGGGGAAGGTGATGCTCATCGGTCGGGCTCCTCGGGGAGCCCGAACTGTACCCGTCGACCAACGCCAAATGGGTGTCAGTCGTCCCAGCCGAAACGCGTCGGAAACACCATGCTCTGGCTCAGTCGCAGCACGACGCCGTCCTTGAAGTGGACGTTGAAGCGCATCCGGTAGCTGCTGCCGGGATCGGGCTCGATGTTCCAGTCCCACACCTCTTCGCCGCTGAAGCGATAGGTCACGCGGGTGCGCTCCTGGCCGAGCCGCCGGCTGACCTGCTCCGGGCTCATGCCGGGCGTGATCGAGAAGCGGCTGTCATAGCTCAGCGTGTCCTCGACGCCGATCAGCCGGCCCGCCGCATCGAGCCGCACCATGTAGCAGTGCGTGCCCAGAGGCTGGCTTGAATACTCGTAGGTGCGGCCGCCGCCGGCATCCTCCCAGATGCGGTGGGGGGCGCCGTAGTAACTCGTTACCTCGGCGGCAGTGCTGACGCCGGGAACGAGCCGCGCATCATGGCCAGGGTAGGCGCAGCCGCCCACCAGGACGGTGGCAAGCAGCAGGGTGAGGAGCAGGGGACGACTTCGCATGCACACAAGCTTACGCCGGTGCCGCCTCCAGCGTCACGCTGAACACCGAGCCCTGGCCGACCACGCTGCGCACTTCGATGCGCCCGCCCATCTGCTCGACGAGCAGCTTGACGATCGTGAGGCCCAGGCCCGTGCCGCGGCGATGCGAGGCGCCGGGCAGGCGTTTGAAGGCCTGGAACAGCTGTTGTTGTTGGACGGCGTCGATCCCGGGACCTTCGTCATGAACCTCGATGCGCACGCGTTCGAGGCCGTCTTCCTCGCTCGTGTGCCTGACCTCGACGCGGACACTGCCGTCGGGCCGGTTGTACTTGAGGCCATTGCTGAGCAGGTTGGCCAGCACCTGACCGAGCCGGCGGGCATCGCCCCAGACGGCCAGGTCCGGCGGCAGCTCGGGCAGTTCGAGCCGGACGCCGAACTCCTGCTGCTCGGGGGAGGTCAGCGCCGCCGCGGCGGCCAGCACCGGCGCCAACGGAGTGGCAATGCGCTCGACGCTCAGGCGCCCGGAATCGATGCCGCTGATGTCCAGCACATCGTCCACCAGGTGCAGCAGATGCCGGCCAGCATCGGTGACCAGCTGGACGCGCTGCAACTGGCGCGGCGTCAGCGGGTCCTTGCCGTCCAGCACCAGCAGGTCGGCAAAACCGAGCACGGCGTTCAGCGGCGTGCGCAGCTCGTGGCTGAGGCGGGAGAGGAACTCCATCCGCGCACCGGCCGTGCGCTCGGCGGTGGCGCGGTCCAGTTCGGCGCGCTCCTGGCGCACGCGCGCGCTGACGTCGCGGACGATGCCGATCATCCGCCGGTCACCCGCCGCTATCGTGCCGTGCATCACCGAGGTGACCTCGACGTGGCGCGCCTCGCCATCGGGACCGTGCGGCCGGATGCGGTAGCGCATGTGGAAGCCGTAGCCCTGGTGGACGACGCGCTCCAGTTCGGCGCGCACCTGCGCGCAGTCGGCCGGTTCGGTCAGCGCCCGCAGGCGCTTGCGCGGCACGGGCGGGGTGTCGGGGTCCGCGTCGAGGCCGTAGGCCGCGCGGGCGTTGGCGTCCATGGCGACCAGGTCTTCGCGCAGGCGCCACTCGAACAGGCCGAGGCCATCGCCCTCGGCGGCAAGGTTCCAGCGCTGGTTCGCATCCTCCAGCGCGATTTCGTAGCGGCGCTGCCGCAGCAGGCCCTGGCGCACGATCAGCAGGATCGCCAAGGTCAGCGCCACCGCCGTCAGCACGAGCAGCAGCGACAGCACCCGGAAGGTCGAGCGCGAGGCCTCGCCCAGCGCGGCGCTGAACTGCTGCTCCAGGGTGCGCAGCTCCGGCTCGAGGGTGTCCAGCGAGCGCAGCGCTGCGTCGATCTGCGCGGCGCGCGTGGCCGCGTCCGGCGGCGCTTGCTGTGCGTGGCCGTACAGCTGCTGCAGCTGCCGGCCGGTGGTCTGCAGGATCAGGAGGCGTTCGTCGGCCACCTGCCAGGCCCGCACGGCGCCGGCCATCAGCTCGCTGGTGGAGAAGCTGCGGTATAGCCGGATCATGCTGGGGATGTCTTCCGGCGAGTTGCCGCCGCGCAGCAGGCCGCGGACGATCGTTTCCCGGTCGGGCTCGGGCTTGTCCATCTCCAGCCGGGCCTCGTGGTCGCCCAGCGGGCCGGCGAGCGCCTGCTCATAGGCGCGCAACTGGGTGGCGTCGCCGCTGCGCGCGTACTCGCGCAGGTACTGGATCGCCTGCTCGCGGCCCTTGGACCAGAGCGCCTGGCCGCCGACGTAGGCGCGCGTCGCCGACAGCACCTGGAAGGCCAGCAGGCACAAGGCCAGCATCACCGCGTTGCCGATCAGCAGCGGCGACATCACCAGCGCCTTGTGCAGCCGCCGGCCGCCAGCGTCTGCGGTGCTCATCGTTCTCCCCTTGGCATGCGCGGAGTATGCAGCGCGCCGCCGCATGCCGGGCGGCAGTATGCACGCAGATAACGGGTTATGTCGCCGGATGACCGAACCAGCGTTTGAGCTGCTTGCGGCCGAGGTGGCGGGCCAGCATCAGGGGCGGCATCCGCAGCCAGTGCGAACGCAGATAGAGGGCCGCCAGGGCTGCCGACGTGCCGGGGACTTCGCAGCTTGGGTGACGCGGCCGCAGCGCACGCCGGAAGCAGGCGTCTAGGAGCCGCTGCATTGGTGGCGTCGCGCCGGGCATGGCCGCCAGCGCGGCCAGCGCTGAGGCCGGCATCGGCGTGCCCAGCAGTTCGTGCGTGTAGCGCAGGGCGTGGTGCAGCGGCCGTTGCAGGCCGATGCGCTCGGCGCGCGCCAGCAGCTGTGGCCAGAACGATGCGTCGCCGGCGCCGAACTCGCGCAGCAGCGAGTCCAGATCGAAGAGATCTCGCAGGCCGGTGTCGAACTCACCCTCGTGGAACAGGTGCGTCGCGGCATGCAACACCATGTCGGGGGGAGACAGCGTGAACAGCGGCGCGAGGTCCGGCGTCGCCGTTGGCGGGGGCAGTGGCACCAGTCGCTCGAACAGCGCGGAGGTGTCGATCTGCAGGCGGGCGGTCGGCGGCAGGATCGTGTGGTGGACGTCCAGCGTGCTGCCGCGGCGCGTGTGCGTGAGCGGCGGCAGTTCGTGCATCCAGCGGCGGTAGTAGCGGCTGTCGTAGGCGTCGATGTCGCCATAGGCCCAGCCCCGCACCATCAGCGCGGTTTCGACGGCGCCCAGATGGGCGTGCGGGACGAGGATGTCGATGTCGGAAAACATCCGGCCCCGGGCGGTGCCGAGGCCGGCCATCAGGTAGGCCGCGCCCTTCAGCAGCACCAGGGGTGCCGGGCAAGGGCTCAGTGCGCGGCGGATGTGATCCAGCTCGCGCACGACGGCTTCGCGCTGGCGCTCGGCCAGCAGGCGGGCGCTGTCCAGATGCGGGCGGACCTGCGCCGGCGCCACCTGCGGATCCAGCGCCAGCGCGAGCCGCGGCAGCAGGCGGGCGCGGCGCGCCTGGCGCAGCAGCAGGTCCCATTGCGGCGGGCCCAGCAGCGCGCCGAGCGCGGGCTCCTGCAGGACGCGGACGAGCAGCGGCCTATCCATCATCGGCCGCGCAGCGGCGGGGCGTCCGCCAGGCGAGCGAAGTGCTCGACCGCCTCGTCGAGGCGGCTGTACTCGAAGCTCAGCGTGCGGCATCGGTCGACCAGCCGGCCCAGGGCCTGGAAGCCGCGCGCACCGTGGATGTCGTAGTTGAACGATTGCTCGGCCACGGCCATGAAGGTGCTGGCCTTGCCGGCGGCCGTGAAGACCGCTTCGGCACCGGCGCGGTAGCGTGGCAAAACGATCCACGTGGGCCGTGCGGGCTCGTGCGCACTCAGCACGGCGGCACCCGGCGGGCGCATCAGCGCGACGCTGCCCTTGGCGGTATTGGGCACGGCGGCGGTCAATTGCGCACCGGTCTCGAAGCGCCGGATGATTTCGATCGACTCGTTCTTCAGGTTGACCGGGCGGGCCATGCCACGGATCCGGCCGCTGTCCATGTCGAGCAGGGCCAGCTCGTCGGACAAGAGCCGCCAGCCTCGGTGCAGCAGGGCGGCGCACAGCGTGCTCTTGCCCGAGCCCGGCGGTGCCGGCAGCAGCAGGGCCCGCCCGTCGCGCTCCAGCACGGCGGCGTGGATCAGCAAGTACTGGTGGGCATGCGCCGCCACACACCAGTTCAGGCCCCACTCGAGCATCGCGAAGCCCTGCGCCACCGGCAGGGGCACGAAGCCGCGTTCGCCGTCCGTCGAGAACTCGGCCTGCGACCGGAACCCGCGTAGGAGGCCGCGCACGCGCCGGATCTCGACATGGAAATCGCAGAACGCGGGCTCCTCGGCGAGGCTGAAGTCGGCGTACATCGACGCGATCGAGTCGGCCAGCAGCGGCAGGTCCGAACGGATGCAGGCAGTGAACGGCGGCATCGCCAGCCGCAGGCCCGGCCCGTCCAGGCGCAGTTGGCGGCGCAGTGCCGCCGTCGGGAGATCGGCGACTCTCAAGCCGGTAGCTCCTGCACCAGGCCCAGGCGGCTCAAGAGCTGCAGGTGTTCATGCACCTGCGCGGGCAGTGCGTCGGCATTCTCGGGCGTGGGACCGAGCGCTTCGCGCACGGCGGCCACGAGCGCGTCGAGCTCTTGCGTGCGGTGATCGAGAAGTTCCAGCAGCAGCCCGGCGAGCGCGCTCAGCAGATGGGTGTCGCCGCTGCTCGGGTCGAAGAAGACGACTTGGTCTTCCCCCTCCCAGCTTTGCATCAGCGTTTCGATCGGGGCGGATGAGGTGCCGCGCCAGTTCATCAGCCCGGGTCCGGGCTCAGGCCACGACGTAGTTGTTGTCGCGCAGGTACTGGAGGATGTCGCTGGCGGTCCAGGGGTTGCCGCTGCCGTTGGCCGGCCGGAAGCTGCCGGTGGCCATTGCGCCGAGGACGTCGGTGCTTTGTCCGTTGCCCAGGCACTGGGCTGCCGCGTTGCCGGCGTACAGCGCGTTGAGGCGCGCAACGAGCAGGCAGCTGACGAAGTTGCTGGTGCTCGTGTGGGCTTGCAGCCAGCCATGGACGGTGGCCGGCGAGCCGGTGTAGCCGCTGATGCCGCCGGGGAACAGATCGCTGACCTTCAGCGTGGCCTGGGCATAGGCATTGGGAGTCTGACTGCCCGTGCTGGCGCTGGTATAGCGCTGGCCGAAGATGTAGGCCCAGGGCTGGGCGCCGCCACCGACGCCCATGCCCACCGTGTCGTTGACCAGTTGGGAGAGGCTCCACACCGGGTTGTCGAGCCGGGCCGCCGCGGCGCGCGCCTGAACACTGGCGACGCCGTTGCGCAGGATCGCCGAGCCCCAGGCGGAGGTGCTGTTGCACTGGCCGGCCGCGAAGACCGGCCGGCTCGCCAGGGTCAGCGCCACTGGCGCGGCGCCGGCTCCTAGCTTGATCATCAGGCGCCGACGCGACGGCTGCTGGGGGAGGCTTTCGGGGGACGGGGTACTGCTCATGGGTCCTGCTGCTCGTCGTCGTCACCCAGGCGGGGCGGAACCGTGGATGCTATCGAGGGACGAACGGATCGTCCCGGCCGGTGTCTCCATGTCCTAGGGGGCCGGGCGGGCGGCACGCTGCAACGCTGATCGGCGGCGAACCCCTGAGCCGCGGGGGGCTCAACGCTTGCGGATTGCGGTCAAATCTCTCGAATCCATCCCAAGTTTCTGGGACAGGCTGTCGAAAATCCTTACAGTTGTCGGAATTTCCAGAACCCGGACGCCAAGAGTCGGATCTAAGTCCCTGATTTGCGGGGCAAAATTTGGCCGGCCCGGAGCTTGCTTGCTGCCCAGAACAGTGCCCGCGGTCCGCCCTGGGCCCGCATGAAACAGAGAATTACGGAGGTCCCCATGTCCGCCAAGCCCGATACATCTGCTGACAGCGACAAGGAGTCGCTGGGCCTGCGCGCATTGGCGCGTCGGCGCGCGCTGCTGTCCGGACTGGGCAAGGGCGGTGCCGTGCTGGCGGCAGCCTCGCCGATCAAGTCGATGGCCAGTGGTTCCTTCGTGCTGACCTGCCGGAGCCAGAAGACCGGCAACACGGTCGTCGCCACGGTTTCCGGTTCGCAATCGGCCGCGCATTCCTTCGTCGCCGGTGGCGGTGTGTCTCAGGTGCCGGCCTGCGGCAAGAAGGTGGCCACGTGGTGCTTGAGCGGCACCACCTGGCCGACTGGTTGCACGAAGACGTCGACGACTTTCAAGGCTTGCTTCGGCGTCAACCCGCCGGGCACCCCCTCGGGCAAGACGCCCCTGCTGATGGACTGCCTGAAGGGCACCTACGGCGCGGACTGCGCCCACTGGAGCGCTGCTTACCTGAACGGCTGCGGCTACTACCAGTCCGGCGCGGGCAAGTTCCCCTACCCGCACGTCACAGGCAGCTTGAAGGGCGTGAAGGACTGGTACACCGATACCGATGCGGACAAGGCACTGCTGTTCTTCACCTCGCTCGAGAACGACGGCGTCTGATCTGCTGGTGCCCGACAGCGTCTGGCGCCTCGCGCCCCGGGTCGATCTGCACTGGCGCCGCTGGGATGCGGAGTGGGTCGTCTTCGATGCCGGTTCCGGCCAGACGCACAAGACCGACACGCTGACCGCCATGACCTTGATGGTGCTCGAGGACGGTCCTGCCGGCCCGCCCGCCATCCAGGACGCCATTGCCCGCGAGCTTGAACTTGGCGACGACGCCTTGGCCGACGTGGCCGCCCGCCTGCCCGAACTGCTGGCCGATCTTGGCCGCCTCGGCCTGGCGGAGACAATCGCCGGATGACCCTGCGTTTGCGTGACCTGCCGGCGAGCGAGGTCGCCGCTCGCCTGGGCGACGCCGCAAACGGCCTCGCCTTGCGCAGCGGCGCCTTCGGCTTCCGGATCCACTCGCCGATCCCGTCCATCGCCGCCGGCCTGGGCCTGCTGTATGCGGACTATCCGCTGCTGGCCGACGACGCATTCGCCGACTTCGTGCTGGAACTGCGCACCGGCACCGGCCTGCATCGCTGGTGGCGCCGGCAGGTGCGGGTGCTGCACAACGGGCAGCGGCCTTTCGAACCGCTGCCGATCGACCACGCCTATCCCCAGCTGGAATGGGCGATGAACTGGTGCGTTGCCGCCCATGCGCACGACCATCTGCTGCTGCACGCGGCCGTGCTGGAGCGCGAGGACCTGGCGCTGATCCTGCCGGCGCCGCCGGGCTCCGGCAAGAGCACGCTGTGCGCCGGCCTGCTGCACCGTGGCTGGCGACTGTTGACCGACGAGCTGGCGATGATCCCGCTGGCCGAGCCCGTGCGCCGCATCGTGCCGCTGGCGCGTCCGGTGAGCCTGAAGAACGAATCGGTCGAGCTGCTGCGCCGGTATGAACCCTCGGCCGTGTTCAACGAGATCACGCACGGCACGGTCAAGGGCTCGGTCACGCACATGAAGGTCCCGCGCGAGCACGTCGAACGGATGGACCAGACCGCCCGGCCGCGCTGGTTGGTCTTCCCACGCTACGTGCCGGGCGCCGCGCCCAGCCTCACTCTGCGCTCCAAGGCCGACAGCGTGCTGGAACTCGGCCGCAACGCGTTCAACTACCTGCTGCTGGGCCTGGACGGCTTCAACACGCTGGCCGATATCGTCGATGCCTGCGATTGCTACGACTTCAGCTACAGCCAGCTGGACGACGCGGTCGCCGTGTTCGACGGCCTGGTCCGGGAGGCCGTCTGACATGGCCGACCTGATGAGCCCGCTGTTCGCCGCGCCGCAGCGCCTGCCGGCCTGGTCGCCGCGCCAGTGGGAGACCGCGCTGGCCCAGGCGATGTGCAGCCAGTTGCTGACGCGGCTGGCGGCCCAGGCGAAGCGGGCCGGCTGGTTCGAGCAGATCCCCGCCGGGCCGCGCTTCCACGTCGGTAGCTCGCTGCGCATCGTGGAGCGCCAGCGTCACGAGGTCTTGTGGGAGATCGATGCGATCCGCCGCGCGCTGGCCGGCACCGGCGTGCCGATCGTGCTGCTGAAGGGCGCGGCCTACCTGCGCGCCGGCCTGCCGCCGGCGGAGGGCCGGCTGTTCTCGGACATCGACTTCCTCGTCCCGCGCGCGCGCATCCGCTCGGTCGAGGCGGCGCTGATGGGCGGCGGCTGGATCAGCGACGAGCGCGACGCCTACAACCAGATGTACTACCGCCGCTGGTCGCACGAGGTGCCGCCGCTGCGCCACGTGCAGCGGATGTCCGTGATCGACCTGCACCACACGATCGCGCCGCCCACCTCCCGCTTCAAGGTCGATGGCGCGGCGCTGCTGGAACGCATCCGGCCGATCGCCGGTACCGACGACCTCTACACGCTGGCACCCGAGGACATGGTGCTGCACAGCGCCGTGCACCTGTTCCAGGAGGGCGAGTTCGACCGCGGCCTGCGCGACCTGCTGGATTTGCTGGACCTGCTGCGCCACTTCGAGCGCAGCGAGGCGCAGGCCTTCTGGCCCGTGCTGCTGGCCCGTGCCCGCGAACTGGGCCTGCAGGTGCCGCTGCACCACGCGCTCTTTCACCTGCAGCGCCTGCTCGGCCTCGCCATACCGCCCGCGCAGCTTGCCGAGGTCGAGGCGCTGCGGCCGCGCGCCAGCCTAGGCCGCGCGCCGATGGCCCGACTGCTGACGCTTGCGCTACGGCCGAACCACCCCAGCTGCGACACGCGCTGGACGGGCCTCGCGCGCTGGCTGCTGTTCGTGCGCTCGCACTGGCTGCGGATGCCGCCTTACCTCGTTGCCATCCATCTGACAAGAAAGGCCTGGATGCGCGCCTTTCCGAAACAGACGCCCGCGCCGGCAACACCATAATTCCCGGATGCTCAAGCGACGAGACAGCTTCCCCGCACTCCTGGGGCTGGCGCTGCTGCCGGCCCTCGGTGTGAGCGCAGCGGAATCGGGCGACCCGACCAGCGCGCCGCTGACCGTGCTGCTGGAGCCGGTCCGCCCCTATTCCTTTCCCGATGGCGACGGCAAGCCGACCGGCTATGCCGTCGACCTGATGCAGGAAATGCTGCGCCGCTGCCATCTCGACGGCCAGCTCGAGTTCAACTCCTGGGCCGGCATCTACCAGCGCGCGCTGGCCGATCCGCGCGTGCTGGTCGTCAGCATCGTCCGGCTCTCCGAGCGCGAGCCGAATTTCTACTGGATCGGCCCGACGGCGGCGCGCCGCGCCTACCTGTACCGCCTGAAGGCCCGCGCCGACATCCACGTCGGCTCGCTCGACAGCGCCCGTGCCTACCGCATCGGCGTGATCCGCGACGACGCCACCGAGCGCGACCTGCTCGCCCGGGGCTTCGAACTCGGCAAGCAGCTGGACCGCAGCCCCGACCACGCGGCGCTGCTGCGCAAGCTGTTCGCAGGGCGCGACGAACTGGTCGCGCTGAACAGCGCCGTCGCCGCCGCCACCTTCGAGAGCTTCGGCTACGACTTCAACCGGGTGGAACCGGTGCTGAAGCTCTCGGACGTCAAGCTCTACATGGCAGTGAGCCGCAGCAGCGGCCCGCAGCTGTACGCGAAGCTGCTGAACGCCTGGGACGCGATGCGGCGCGACGGCACCGTCGCCGCGATCGCGGCTCGCTACCCGAACGTCTCGCTGCTCGATTGAATTTCAGAGCTGCACGCCGGCTTCGAAGGTGTTGCAGTCCTTCAGCTGGCCGCTCTCCATGCCGCGCTTGAACCAGCGCACACGCTGCGTGCTGCTGCCGTGGGTGAAGCTCTCCGGCATCACCGTGCCGCGTGCCTTGCGCTGCAGCGTGTCGTCGCCGATCTGGCTGGCGGCGTTCAGCGCCTCCTCGACGTCGCCTGCCTCCAGCCAGTTCTTGCTCTGCTGCGAAAGCTTCGCCCAGATGCCGGCGTAGCAGTCCGCCTGCAGCTCCAGCCGCACGCTGATCGCATTGCCCTCGCGCTGCGAGTGCTGCTGGCGATAGCGGTCCACCTTCTCGCTGGTGCCCAACAGGTACTGGACGTGGTGGCCGACCTCGTGCGCGATCACGTAGGCCTGGGCGAAGTCGCCGGGCGCGCCGAGCTGGGTGCGCATCGTGTCGTAGAAGCCCAGGTCGATGTAGACCTTCTGGTCGGCCGGGCAGTAGAACGGGCCGGTGGCGGCCTCGCCGTTGCCGCAGGCGGTGGCCGTCTGGCCGCGGAACAGGTGCAGGCGCGGCGCGGTGTATTTCTGATTGCTGCGGGCGAAGTAGGCGGTCCAGACGTCCTCGGTGCTGGCCAGCACCACCGAGACGAAGCGGGCCGAGGGATCGCTCGGGTGGGTGGATGGCATCGGCGCCTGTTGCTGCTGCGGAGCCTGCACATGCCCGCCCTGCATCAGCCCGAGCACCGTCAGCGGATTGATGCCGAAGGCCCAGGACGCGAGCAGCGCCACGGCGATGCCCCCGATGCCGATGCCCCCGCCACCGATGCCAAAGCCGCGGCCCCCGCCGCCACCGCTGCGTGCATCCTCGACGTTGTCGCTCTCGCGCTGACCTTCCCACTTCATGACGAACTCCTTGATTCCGGCTGCTGCGATTCTGCGGCAATCGAGGGGCCCTCGCGGCGACGGATGCCTCAGAATCCCTGACATGACGACGCATCGCCGCCGCTGCCTGCTGCTGCTGCTCGCCGGCATGGTTCCGGCAGTGCCGGTGCGGGCCGAGGACGAAGGGGCGCAGGTCACCGTGATGCTGGAGGACTTCGCGCCGTACTCGTTCACCGACGAGCAGGGCCAGCCGACCGGCTACGCGGTGGAGCTGGCGCGCGAGATGCTCGCGCGGGCACGGGTGGCGGCAAGCTTCGAGTTCAGCTCCTGGCCGCGCGTGATGCTGCGCGCGCGCAGCGAGCCCAATGTGCTGATTCCCGCCATCGTCCGGCTGACCGAGCGCGAGGCGATGTTCCACTGGCTCGGCCAGATCGGCATCCGGCGCGGCATGCTGTTCCGCCTGAAGTCGCGCCCCGAGGTGCAGCCGAAGACCCTGTCCGAGGCGCGCGCCTGGCGCATCGGCGTGCTGAAGGACGACGTGGCCGAGCGTGAGCTGAGTTCGCTGGGCCTGGTCCTGGGGGAGACGCTGGACCGCGCGTCCGACTACCCGGCGCTGCTGCGCCGCTTCTTTGCCGGCCGCGACGACCTGCTGGCCCTGAGCAACCAGATCGCGCCGGCGATCCTGCGCCGCCACGGCTACGACCCGCAGCTGATCGAGCCGGTGCTGAAGTTTTCCGACTCCCGGCCCCACATGGCGCTGAGCCTGCAGACGCCGGAGCCGCTGCGGCAGCGCTTGATGAAGGCCTGGGAGACGATGCGGCGCGACGGCACGGTGGCGGTGATCGCGGCCAAGTACCCCGGCATCGGGCTCGAGTAGCCGGTCGCGCCCGTCGTCGGGCGGTGCAGCCTGTGCCCCGGAATCTGCAGTCTGTCGGCACGCGATGGGCCAGGCGGCCGGGGCTTCCCATACTGCCGCCTTCATCCCCACGCACCGGATACAAGACCATGAAACTCCAGCGCTTCAGCGTGATCCTCGGCGCCGCCCTGCTGGCCTCGGCCTGCGCACAGGCCGACGGCGGCAAGGAATGGAATATCCGCATCAAGCAGGACGGCGACAGCAGCTGGTCCTTCAACATCGACGGCCCGATGGAGTACGGCACAGCCGGCAACCGCATCCAGGGCTCGGGCAACCGGGTCGAGCGCAGTCGCAGCGTCGCCCCGTTCACCAAGCTGCGGCTGGAGGGCTCGCTGGACGTGCGCGTCAGCCAAGCCGCCGCCGATGCGGTGCGGATCAACGCGGACGACAACGTCGAGCCGCTGATCGAAAGCCGCGTCGAGGGCGACACGCTCATCATCCGCCTGCAGCCTGGCGCCGGCTTCCGCACCAAGCATGCGCCGACGGTGGCCATCGATGCGCGCAGCTTGCGCGCCATCGCGCTCAACGGCTCCGGCGACCTGAGTATGGAGCGCTTCAAGGGCGAGGCGCTGAGCCTGGCGATGTCCGGCTCCGGCGATGTGCACATCGGCCAGATCGACGTGCTCGACCTGACCGTCGACATGCGGGGTTCCGGCGACCTGCGCGTGTCCGGCAACGCGCAGAAGCAGAGCTGGACGATGGCGGGCTCGGGCGATGTGGATGCCCGCCGGCTCGACGGCCGCACCGTCAGCGCGCGGCTGCGCGGCTCGGGCGACATCGACGTCGGCCAGTCGGACACGCTGGACGTGGAGATCGATGGCTCCGGCGACCTCAGCTACGCCGGTCGGCCGCAGCTGCACTCACGAGTGAACGGCAGCGGCGATGTGAATCGCCGCTGAACAACTTCGACGGCCTTTCCGATTCAGGCTTCCTCGCCGAGGAAACCGCCGCTCTGGTGCGACCACAGCCGCGCGTAGAGCCCGCCGGAGGCGAGCAGCTCGGCATGCGTGCCCTGCTCGACGATCTCGCCCTCGTCCATCACCACGAGCCGGTCCATCGCCGCGATGGTGGAGAGCCGGTGCGCGATCGCGACGACGGTCTTGCCCTCCATCAGCCGGTAGAGGCTGGTCTGGATCGCGGCCTCCACTTCCGAGTCGAGCGCGCTGGTGGCCTCGTCCAAGAGCAGGATCGGCGCGTCCTTCAGCATCACGCGGGCGATGGCCACACGCTGGCGCTGTCCGCCGCTGAGCTTGACGCCGCGCTCGCCCACGTGCGCGTCGAAGCCGCTGCGGCCCTTCGGGTCGGTCAGGCCGTCGATGAACTGCAGCGCCTCGGCGCGCTCGGCGGCCGCGGCCATCTGCGCGTCGCTCGCGTCGGGGCGGCCGTAGAGCAGGTTGTCGCGCACCGAGCGGTGCAGCAGCGATGTGTCCTGCGTGACCATGCCGATCTGCGCGCGCAGGCTGTCCTGCGTGACGCCGGCGATGTCCTGCCCGTCGATGAGGATGCGGCCCGATTCGAGATCGTGGAAGCGCAGCAGCAGGTTCACCAGCGTCGACTTGCCGGCGCCCGAACGGCCGACCAGGCCGATCTTCTCGCCGGCATGGATGGTCAGGTCCAGGTCCTTCAGCACGGCTTTCTTGCCGCCGTAGGCGAAGCCGACGTGATCGAAGCGGATCTCGCCGCGCGTGACCGCGAGCGCCTTCGCGTCGGGCCGGTCCTTCACCGTGATGCCGCGGGCCAGCGTGTTCATGCCGTCCTGCACCGTGCCGATGTTCTCGAACAGCCCGGTCATCTCCCACATGATCCAGTGCGAGATGCCGTTGAGCCGCAGCGCCATCGCTGTCGCCGCGGCCACCGCGCCCACGCCCAGCTCTCCCTGCATCCACAGCCACATCGTGGCGCCGGCGGTGCTGGCGATCAGCAGCATGCTCAAGGCGTGGTTGACCACCTCGAAGCTGCTGACCAGGCGCATCTGCCGATAGGCGGTGCCCAGGAACTCCTGCATCGCCGAGCGGGCGAAGCCGGCCTCGCGGTGGCTGTGGCTGAACAGCTTGACCGTGCCGATGTTCGTGTAGGCGTCGGTGACGCGGCCGGTCATCACGCTGCGTGCGTCGGCCTGCTCGGCGCCGGCCTTGCCCAGCCGCGGTACGAAGAAGCACAGCGCGGCCACGTAGCAGGCCAGCCAGCCGAGGAAGGGCAGCAGCAGCCGCGCATCGAAGTGGCCGACGACGCCCAGGATTGTCACGAAGTAGATCGTGATGAAGACCATGATGTCGGTCAGCACGAGCACCACGTCGCGCACCGCCAGCGCCGTCTGCATCAGCTTGGCGGCGACGCGGCCGGCGAACTCGTCGGCGTAGAAGCTCATGCTCTGGCCGAGCAGGTGGCGGTGGAAGTTCCAGCGCAGCCGCATCGGGAAGTTGCTGGCCAGGCCCTGGTGCTTGGCGATGGTCTGCAGCGCCACCAGCAGCGGGCTGGCCAGCAGGATCGCCGCCAGCAGCGCCAGGTTGCCCTTCTGCGTGGCCCACAGCTGCGAGGTCGGCACGGCGCTGAGCCAGTCCACCACCGAGCCCAGCATGCTGAACAGCAGCGCCTCGAAGGCGCCGGTGCCGGCGGTGAACAAGGTCATGCCGGCAACGAGCCCGCGCGAGCCGGCGGTGGCCGCCCAGACGAAGGGGAAGAAGCCCTTCGGCGGCTGCGGTGGCGGGGTGTCGGGGAAGGGCGGGAGCTGTCGTTCGAACCAGGAATACATCGTGTGGGGATAACTTCTTACTTGAGCGGCAGGGGCAAGGGCTGCCCTTGCGCCTGAGCGGGGGCGCGCACGTGCAGGATCTTCGCCAGCGTGGGCGCCACGTCCGACATGTCCACGCGCTGGTCCACCTCGCCCTGGCCGACCCAGGTCGCGCCCCAGGCGAGCAGCGGCACATGCGTGTCGTAGTCGTAAGGCGTGCCGTGCGAACTGCCGACCGCGCGCGAGCCCCACAGCCAGTTGCGCTGGATCACGACCTGCACCGGTGCCGCGCGGCCCGGATGCCAGGACTTGCGCATCTGCTCCAGATAGGGCGTCGCAGTGTCGCCGCTCTCCAGTTGCGCTTTCGTGAACACGGCGGCCACGCCGGGGATCTTGAGCAGCAGCGCCTTGGCCGATTCGTAGACCTCGTCGGACTTCAGCCCGCGCGCGGCGATCAGCTTCTCGTCGAACAGGATGCCGGAGGCGGACATCGCCGTGGCCCATTTGCCGGCGCCGTACTGCTGCACCAGCCCCGCATTCAGCGTGGCCAGCATGTCGGCCGAGGCCAGGCGCGCGGCGTCGCGGCCCTGCGTCTTCGCCCACTCGGGCGTGTCCGCGAAGCCGTGGTCGGCGGTCAGCATCAGCAGGTAGTTGCCGCGGCCGATCTTCGCGTCCAGGTCGCGGAAGAAGGCCTGCAGCGCCACGTCGAGATGCAGGAAATGGTCCTGCGACAGCCGCGACTCGGGGCCGAACGCATGGTTCACGTAGTCGTGGCTGGACAGGCTCACCGTCAGGATGTCCGGTGTCGCATCGGCGCCGAGCTGCTCGCCGTCGATCGCGGCACGGGCGAACTTCAAGGTCAGCTCGTCGGCGAAGGGCGAGGGCAGCAGGCTGGCGTAGAAGGCGGGGCCCGGCGCGTCCTGGCTGGCGCCAAGCTCGACCGGCAGGCGGTTGCCGTTGCCGGCCGGCGACTGCCAAGGCTGGCCGTCCGGCACCGAGCGGGCGTAGGCGGCCGGGTCCGCGAGCAGCGGTGTCCAGGACTGGTGGAAATAAACATCGGCGGGCTTGGCCGCATTGAACGCGTCCACCCAGGCCGGGTGCTGGGGCATGTAGTAGCTGCTCGAGGCGAACTGGCCGGTCCCGCTCATGTACATGTAGGCGGTGCCCAGGTGGCCCGCCGGCAGGATCGCGCCGCGGTCCTTGCCGGAGATGCCGATCACCTTGGAGGCCGGATCCTCCAGCCGCAGCACGTCGCCGACGGTCTCGGTCAGCATCATGCGCGGGCTCGTGCCGGACAGCGCGTTGGTCTTGTTCCCGCCCAGGTAGTGGTGGGCCTCGTCCTGCGTGTTGTAGACCTCCGCGCCGGTCAGCGGGTCGCGCCATTCGTTGCTGATGATGCCGCTGCGCTGCGGGTAGGCGCCGGTCAACATGATCGAGTGTCCGGCGGCGGTGACCGTGTGGCCGTGGCCGTAGTGCATGTTCGCGAACCAGGTGCCGTGGTCGAGGAAGCGGCGGAATCCGTCCGGCTGCAGCTGGTCGCGGTAAGCCAGCACCTGGCGCATCGGCAGGCCGTCGATGACGATGAAGACGACCAGCTTCGGCGGTGCGGGCGGCGGGCTGGCCGGTGTCGGCGCGGTGGTGGTGCAGGCGCTGGCGGCCAGGGCCAGCAGGCAGGCAAGGGCGAGAGCGAGCGGGCGGGTGTTCATGGTCGTGAAGTGTCGGCGATTGCCGCGTGGGCCAAAAGAAAAGGGCCGGACACTCTCGCGCCCGACCCGATCAGCCGGTGAAACCAGCCGTTGGAGCCCTCCAGCTCCCCCTCCGTCGTTGTTTGGCGCGTATTGTGGAAACGGTTCCGATAGTTTTCGCTACAGGTTTGCCCGGGGGTCGGGCGATATGCGAACGATCGTGCGGAAATGTTGACGGAGGCTCAGCCCTGGAGGGCTTCGTCGAGCACTTCGATCCAATGCTTCACCGGCGTGCCGGTGCCGCTCTGCAGATGCTGGATGCAGCCGATATTGGCCGAGATGATCGCGTCGCCGTGGACCGGCGCCAGCGCCTTCAGCTTGCTGTCGCGCAGCTGCTTGGCCAGCACCGGCTGCAGCACCGAGTAGGTGCCGGCCGAGCCGCAGCACAGGTGAGCGTCGGTCGGCGCGGCCTTGATGTCGAAACCCAGGTCCTGCAGCCCCTTCTCCACGCCGCCGCGCAGCTGCTGGCCGTGCTGCAGTGTGCAGGGCGGGTGGTAGGCGAGCTTGGGCTTGGCCCGGTTCGAGAGCTTGCTCTTCAGCGCGGGCACCAGCGCGGGCAGCAGCTCGCTGAGGTCGCGCGTGGCGGCGCTGATGCGGGCGGCCTTGTCGGCGTAGGCCGCGTCATGCGCCAGCGCCTTGCCGTATTCCTTGACCATCACGCCGCAGCCGGAGGCGTTCATCACCAGCGCCTCGACCTTGCCGTCGCCGCCGAGTCCCTCGACCAGCGGCCACCAGGCGTCGATGTTGCGGCGCATGTCGTCCAGGCCGCCGGCGTGGTCGTTCATGTGCGTGCGGATCGCGCCGCAGCAGCCCGCGCCGTCGGCCACCACGGTCTGGATGCCGGCCGCGTCGAGCACGCGGGCGGTGGCGCTGTTGATGTTGGGCATCATCGCCGGCTGCACGCAGCCCAGCAGCATCGCCACCTTGCGCGGGTGCGTCTGCGTGGGCCAGTCGTGCGCGCGCGCCGGCGCCGGGGCAGGCACCTTGTCCTTCAGCGAGGCGGGCAGCAGCGGGCGCACCATCTGGCCCAGCTTCATCGCCGGCTTGAAGGCGGGCGAGGGCAGGCCTTCCTTCAGCAGCCAGCGCACCGTGCGCTCGCCCAGCGGACGCTTCACCTTGGCCTCCACGATGTTGCGGCCGATCTCCACCAACTGCCCGTACTCGACGCCCGAGGGGCAGGTGCTCTCGCAGTTGCGGCAGGTCAGGCAGCGATCGAGGTGCTGCTGCGTCGCGCGCGTCGGCTCGGCGCCTTCGAGCACCTGCTTCATCAGGTAGATGCGACCGCGCGGGCCGTCCAACTCGTCGCCGAGCAACTGGTAGGTCGGGCAGGTGGCGGTGCAGAAGCCGCAGTGCACGCACTTGCGCAGCACAGCCTCGGCGCGCTCGCCTTCCAGGGTGCCCTTGAATTCCGGGGAGAGGGTGGTTTGCATGCTCGGTCAGAAATCAGGGTAGAGCCGGCCGGGATTGAACACGCCCTGCGGGTCGAACGAAGCCTTCAGCTCGCGGTGGATGCGCGCCAGCGGCGGGCTCAAGGGCGCGAACACACCGGGGCTCTTGTCCAGCGCACGGAACAAGGTGGCGTGGCCGCCGACCTTGGCCGCCGTCTCGCGGACCTGCGCGGCCGGTACCGGCGTGGCGACCCAGCGCTGCGCGCCGCCCCATTCGATCAGCTGCTCGCCGTGCAGGTTCAGTGCCGGCGCGGTCTGCGGCAGTGACAGGCGCCACAGGCTCGCGCCGCCCTGCACCGCACGCTCCGCGCCGATGAAGAACTCGTCGCCATGGTCGCGCAGCCCGGCCCAGAAGGGCTGGGCCAGGTCTTCGGGGATCAGGTCGCCGCCCAGCGCCTTCGTGGCCGCGTCCACAGCCGCGCTCGCGCCCGCCAGCCGCAGCACCAGCGCGCCGTCCCACCAAGCGCTGGCATTGATCGGCAGCGGCAGGCCGCCCCAGCGGTTGAGCTGCGTCAGCGCCTGCGGCTGGTCGAGGTCGAAGCGCAGGGTGGCGTGCGCCATTGGGAAGGGCAGCACCTTCAGCGACACCTCGCAGATCACGCCCAGCACGCCCATCGATCCGGCCATCAGGCGCGAGAGGTCGTAGCCGGCCACGTTCTTCATCACCGTGCCGCCGAAGCTCATCGCCTCGCCGCGCCCGTTGAGCATCGTCACGCCCAGCACATGGTCGCGCACCGAGCCGACGGCGGCGCGCGCCGGGCCGCTGAGGCCCGCGGCGACCATGCCGCCGACGGTGCCCGCGCCGTTCTCGAAGCGCGGCGGCTCGAAGGCCAGGTGCTGGCCCTGCTCGGCCAGCGCCGTCTCCAGATCGAGGATGGGCGTGCCCGCCTTCACGGTGACGACCAGCTCGCTCGGCTCGTAGCTCGTGATGCCGGCGATGCGCCGCATGTCCAGCAATTCACCCGCCGGTGCATGGCCGTAGAAGGCCTTGCTGCCGTGGCCCTGAATGTTCAGCTTCGCGCCGCGGGCGGCGGCGTCCTTGATCTGTTCCTGGATGACCTGCATGCGCTCAGAACCTCGGCAGCTCGGGATGGGCGAGCAGTCCCTTGCTGACGTGCATGCGGCCGTACTCGGCGCAGCGGTGCAGCGTCGGGATCACCTTGCCCGGATTCAGCAGCGAGAGTGGATCGAAGGCGCGCTTGACGGCCAGCATCTGCTCGCGCTCGGCCTCGGAGAACTGCACGCACATCGAGTTCAGCTTCTCCACGCCGACGCCATGCTCGCCGGTCACCGTGCCGCCCAGCGCGACGCTGGTCTCCAGGATCTCGGCGCCGAACAGCTCGCAGCGGTGCAGTTGGTCCGGGTCCGAGGCATCGAACAGGATCAGCGGGTGCAGGTTGCCGTCGCCGGCATGGAAGACGTTGGCGCAGCGCAGCTCGTACTTCTTCTCCATCTGCTGGATCGCCAGCAGGATGGCGGCGAGGTTCTTGCGCGGGATCGTGGAATCCATGCACATGTAGTCGGGGCTGATGCGGCCGGAGGCGGGGAAGGCGTTCTTGCGGCCGCTCCAGAAGCGCAGGCGCTGCGCCTCGTCGGCGCTGACCTCGCAGCGCGTCGCGCCGCTGGCCTGCAGCACGGCTTCCATCCGCTCGACCTCCTCGGCCACCTCCTCCGGCGTGCCGTCGCTCTCGCACAGCAGGATGGCCTCGGCGTCGAGGTCGTAGCCGGCCTTGACGAAGTCCTCGACGGCGGCCGTCATCGGCTTGTCCATCATCTCCAGGCCCGCCGGGATGATGCCGGCGGCGATGATGTTGGCCACCGCATCGCCGGCTTTGCGGAGGTCGTCAAAGCTGGCCATGATGCAGCGCGCCAGCGTGGGCTTGGGCACCAGCTTGACCGTGACCTCGGTCGTGACGGCCAGCATGCCCTCGCTGCCGACGACGATGGCCAGCAGGTCCAGCCCTGCTGCGTCCAGAGCCTCGGAGCCGAACTCGACCGGCTCGCCCTCGACGGTGAAGCCCCGTACACGTAACACGTTATGCAAGGTGAGGCCGTACTTCAGGCAGTGCACACCGCCGGAGTTCTCGGCCACGTTGCCGCCGATCGTGCAGGCGATCTGGCTGCTCGGGTCCGGCGCGTAATAGAGGCCGTGGGGCGCCGCCGCTTCGGAGATCGCCAGGTTGCGCACGCCGCACTGCACGGTGGCCGTGCGGGCCACCGGGTCGATCTTCAGGATCTTCTTGAACTTGGCCAGCGCCAGGGTCACGCCCAGCGCGTTGGGCATCGCGCCGCCCGAGAGGCCCGTGCCCGCGCCGCGCGCCACCACCGGCACCTGCATCGCATGGCAGACGCGCAGCACGGCGGCGACCTGCTCCTCGGTCTCCGGCAGCGCGACGACGAGCGGCCGCTCGCGGTAGGCGGTCAGCCCATCGCACTCGTAAGGGATCGTGTCTTCGTGATGCCACAGCAGCGCATGCGCCGGCAGATGCGCCGACAGCGCCTGCACCACGCGCGCCTGCGCATGGGCGCGCTGTGCGGGATCGGTCTTCGTGGCGGGGCTGGCGAGGGTCAAGGCGGGGTCTCCTGCAGGTGTCTGGACTGTAGCCGCTGTGTCACGTTTGCCGGCTTCAGGAACTTCGCAAACTGAAACGTTCGGCCTGCGCGGCTCGTGTCACACAAAGGCCCAGCAGCCAGCGGGCGTGCGGCGAGGGTAGGTCCGAAAAGGCCATGCCGCCGCGTCTCGGTTCCGACATTTGCCGTTCCTAGCATCGCGCGCTTGCAGGGCCTTGGCGGCGTGAGCCGCGGCCCGGCAGCCAGTCCCGGAACCCAGCGCATGGAGGCATGCCGACCGATCCGGGCTCCTCATGCGACCTACCCAAAAGGCAAATAGCCATGACACAAATAGATCGTCGTTCACTGCTGCGCGGCGCAGCCAGCGCCGGCCTGACCGCCATGATCCCGGACAGCATCAAGCAGGCGCTGGCCGTTCCGGCCAAGAGCGTCACCGGCACGATCCAGGACGTGCAGCACATCGTCGTGCTGATGCAGGAAAACCGCTCGTTCGACCACTACTTCGGCATGCTGCGCGGCGTGCGCGGCTTCAGCGATCCGCGCGCGGTGAAGCTCTACGGCTCGGGCAACTCCGTGTTCGTGCAGCCCAACCAGAATTCCAGCGGCGTCACGCAGACGCCGGCCACGGTGCTGCCCTTCCGCCCCTCGCTGCCCAACGTCGGCTCGGCCTTCCTGCCCGACCTGTCGCACGCCTGGAAGGACGCCCAAGGCGCCTGGAACCAGGGCCTGTACGACCAGTGGACGCGCTTCAAGACCAAGAACACGATGGCCTACATGGAGCGCGAGGACATCCCGTTCTACTACGCGCTGGCCGACGCCTTCACGATCTGCGACGCGTACCACTGCTCGATCATGACGTCGACCGATCCGAATCGCTACTACCTGTGGACGGGCTGGGTCGGCCAGAACGGCAGCGCCAACCCCGACACCGCCACCACCGGCAGCACGCCGGGCGTCGTCAGCCTGGCCAGCAGCGGCAACGGCGTGGCGCCGTTCGGCCCGCAGATCACCAATGCCGACTCCGGCTACAACTGGCACACCTACCCGGAGCGCCTGCAGGACGCGGGCGTGAGCTGGAAGATCTACCAGGACGTCGGCCTCGGCCTCAACGCCGCCGGCTCCTGGGGCTACAGCGGCAGCAATGCCTACATCGGCAACTTCGGCGACAACCCGCTGCTGGACTTTCTGCAGTACCGCAACGCGCAGCCCGGCTCGCCGCTGTACCAGGGCGCCCGCATCGGCACCAACATCTCCAACGGCGGTGCATTCAACAACGGCGGCCTGTTCGACCAGCTGCGCGCCGACGTGGCCGCCGGCACCTTGCCGCAGGTGTCATGGGTCGTCTCGCCCGAGGCCTACTCCGAGCATCCGAACTGGCCGGCCAACTACGGCGCCTACTACGTGAACAACGTGCTGGCGGCGCTGACGTCCAACCCCGCCGTCTGGGCCAGCACCGTCCTGATCATCTGCTACGACGAGAACGACGGCTACTTCGACCACATCGTGCCGCCCACGCCGCCGATGAGCGCGGCGCAAGGCAAGTCCACCGTCAGCACCGTCAACGAGATCTATCCGGGCACCAGCAGCGCCAGCTTCCCCGCCGGCCCCTACGGCCTGGGCGCGCGCGTGCCGATGCTGGTCGTCTCGCCGTGGAGCAAGGGGGGTTGGGTCTGCTCGCAGACCTTCGACCACACCTCTGTGATCCGCTTCATCGAGCAGCGCTTCGGCGTCATGGAGCCCAACATCACGCCGTGGCGCCGCGCCGTCTGCGGCGACCTGACGGCCGCGCTGGACTTCTCGACCGAGAACACCAGCCTGGCACGCCTGCCTAGCACCACGGCCTACATGCCGCCCGCCTCCGACGTCAGTAGCGGCAAGAAGTACTCCACCGCCACCCTGACGCTGCCGGCCTCGCAATCGATTCCGACGCAGGAGCCGGGCCTGCGCCTGGCGCGCGCGCTGCCCTACGTGCTGCAGGCCGACCGCGTCGCCAACGGCAGGGGCGGCGGCTTCGATCTCGCCTTCGCGAACACCGGCACGGCCGGCGCCCACTTCCATGTGCGCACCGGCAACAGCACGCTGGCGGGCGGCAGCACCGGCCCGTGGGGCTACACGGTCGAGGCTGGCAAGACCCTGGCCGACAGCTTCACCGCCGCGGCCGGCGGCAGCTACGACATCGCCGTGCACGGCTCCAACGGCTTCTTCCGCCACTTCGCCGGCGGCACCGACGCCGCCGCGGCCAACCTGCTGGTGAAAGCGAGCTACGACGCCATCGGTGGCGGCATCTCGCTGACCGTGACCAATGCGGGTGCCGGCACGGCCACCGTGACCATCACCGACAAGTACACCAACGCCAGCTCGCACCAGCTGCTGGCGCCGGGCGCGAGCTTCCGCTCCGACTGGACCCTGGCGACCAGCTACAGCTGGTACGACCTGCTGGTCACCGCCGCCGAAGACGCCCGCTTCGTCGCGCAGTACGCCGGCCACGTCGAGACCGGCCGCGCCAGCACCAGCGACCCGCTGCTGTGAGCGCCTTCAACCCATTCAGGACCAAGACATGAAGAACACCCTCATCCATCTCGTCACCGCGGCCCTGGTCGCGGCCTTCGCCGTTCCCGCGGCCCAGGCCGCCACGGTCTACGACAGCCTCGGCTCGGCACAGGCCGGCGCCGACCCGGTCATGAGCTTCGGCCCGCTCGCGATCTCTTTCAACAGCGGTGCAGCCGGCGGTCTGCTGACCAGCGTGTCCGCCCTGCTGAAGAGCGACAGCGCCGATCTGGTCGGCAATCTGTCGCTGACGCTGATGGCCGACCAGGGCATGCAGCCGGGCGTGACCATCGCGGCGCTCGGCATGCTGTCCAGCGCCGCCATCTCGACTGCCGACTTCGCGGCCTACAGCTTCGGCTCGCTCGCGCCGGTGAAACTGGCAGCCAACACGACCTACTGGATCGAGATCGCCGCCGCATCGCCGGTGGCCGTCGAGTGGTCGTGGTCCACCGACCAGACCGCGCTGGGCGTCGCCGGCCAGGCCTCGTACAGCCAGGAGTTCGGCGTACTGATGAATAGCGATGCGGGCGCGTACCAGGCGGCGATCGGCGTCTCGGCCGTGCCGGAGCCGGCCAGCTACCTGCTGTGCGCCTTCGGCCTGGCGGCCGTGGGCCTCGGCGCCGCGCGCCGCAGCAAGGCGGCTCGCTAAAGCGGGTCTATCCGCGGTTTGCGCTGGCGTCGATCGAATGCCGCCAGCGCAGCAGTCCGATCGCGTAGACCACGTAGTAGCCGGCCAGCGTGCCGAACAGCGCAAGCGTCAGCGGGCCGCTGGCGGCGAAGGTGTGCGCGTCGGGCTGGAAGCTGCCGGTGGCCATGTAGAGCTGCGCCATCCGGTAGATCAGCCGCCCGATGAACAGCAGCGAGAGCGCGATGCCCAGGTGCGCGTTGGGCGTGTAGAACAGGCCCTGCGGCGTCGCCTCGAACTTCGTGAGCCGGTGCCCTATCCAGCCGAGGACACCGCCCAGCACCGCGCCGCCGAACAGGCCGGCGATGGTGTCGGGATGCTGGTGCGCGCCGAGCAGCAGCAGCGCGACGACCAGCGGGAAGAACACCACGGTCATCCAGGGCCGCACCGGCGCGAGCCGCTGCCGTCCGACCAGGCGGCGCACACGCTTGACCAGGCGCCAGACGACGAGCACGGCGAAGCCGGCGGGAACGAGCAGGGTGCTGGGGTGGGACAGGTCCATGGTGGTGCGATGTCTGCGTGGGCGGGAGCGTAGCAGGCCCTAGTCGATGAAGCTCCGCTCCAGCGCGCTCGCCGCCTGGCGCAGACGCGGTACGAGCTTCAGTGCCTGCGCCAGCGGCATGCGTGCGGCGGGCGCCTGCAGTGCGACGGCGCAGCGCACGACATCCGACCCCGCCGCGCGCACCGGCACGGCCACGCAGACGAGGCCATCGACGAATTCCTCAGCGTCGACCGCATGGCCGTCGCGCCGCACGCGTTCCAGCTCGGTCTCCAGGGCCGCGCGCGAATCCAGCGTCGTGGCCGTGTGGCGGGTCAGCGCGAGCTGGTCCAGCAGCGGCTTGCGCTGGCGCGCCGGCATGAAGGCCAGGAACAGCTTGCCGCTGGCCGAGGCGTGCAGCGGCACGCGGGTGCCGGGGCGCAGCTCCATGCGCAGCGGAAAGGCGGCCTCCACGCGGTCCAGGTAGATCACCTCGGCGCCGGACATCACGGTCAGGTTGCAGCTCTCCCCGATATCGGCCACCAGCTGGCGCAGCACCGCGTGTCGCACGCCCTGCTGCGCGCTGGCGGCCAGCGTGGCCTCGGCCAGGCGCACGAGGCGCGGGCCCAGCGCGTAGCGCCGGCCGTCCGGCTCGCGCTGCAGTAGCTCGCCGGCTTCGAGCTGCTGCAGCATCCGGTGCAGGGTCGGCTTGGGCCAGTCGCCCAGCGCCTGCAGCTCGGCCAGGCTCTGCGGCCTCTGCTGGGCGGCCAGCAGCTCGAGCAGCTCGATCAGGCGCAGGCTGGGAGGAGTGTCTGACATGCAAAATCTCGAAAAACGAGACGAATCGTATTGATAAAACGAGATGATTGTGAACGCCGCTTAAGCTGGCCGCAATGGATTCGCGCTCTCCTTTCAGCAATGCGGTGCTCACCGGCGCCTGCGGCGGCTTCGGCCGCGCGCTAGCCTGCCGGCTGCTGGAGGGCGGTGCAAAGGTGGCGCTGGTCGGGTTGGACCGGGCCGTGCTCCGGGCGCTGCATGACGCGGCCCCCGATCGCAGCCGCATCTATACACCCGATGTCAGCGACAGTGCTGCCATGCAGGCGATGGCGACCGACTGGATGGCCGCGCACGGCACGCCCGATCTGGTCATCGCCAATGCCGGCGTGGCCGGCGGCTACGCAACGGCCGAGGCCGGCGACCTGGCCTTCTTCCGCCGCGCGCTGGAGATCAACCTGCTGGGCGGGCCAACGACGTTCCAACCCTTCCTGAAGCCGATGCTGGAGAGCGGCCGCGGCACCCTGCTCGGCGTGGCCAGCATCGCCGGCTGGCGCGGCATGCCCGGCAACGGCGCCTACTGCGCCAGCAAGGCCGGCCTGATCGCCTACCTGCAATCGCTGCGGGCCGAGCTGCGGCCGGCCGGATTGCAGGTGAGCACCGTCAGCCCCGGCTACCTGCGCACGGCGCTGACGGCCGGCAACCGCTTCGCGATGCCGGGCCTGATGGAGCCCGACGAGGCGGCGGCCACGCTTTTGCGGCGCGTGGCCGCCGGCGCCGAGCACGTCGTGTTGCCGCGGCGCATCGGCTGGCTGTCCAAGGCGCTGGAACTGCTGCCCGAGCGCCTGCACGACCACCTCTTGCTGGGCCAGCCGCGCAAGCCGCGGCCCGGCGAGCCTGGCTCCACCCCTGTCCCTGGCTTGCGCGAAAAACAATGACCCGTACCGAAGAACAGATCGCCCTGATCGGCGCCGGCCCCTCGGGCCTCGCCGCCGCCCGCAACCTGCAGAAGGAGGGCCTGCCCTTCCAGGGCTTCGAGGCCTATGCGGATGTCGGCGGGCTGTGGAACATCGCCAATCCGCGCAGCACCGTCTACGAATCGGCCCACCTGATCTCCAGCAAGCGCACGACCGAGTTCAGCGAATTCCCGATGGCCGACACGGTGGCCGACTACCCGAGCCATGCCGAGCTGATGCGCTACTTCAGCGCCTTCGCCGACCAGTTCGACCTGCGCCGGCACTTCCACTTCAACACCCGCGTGCTGCGGGTCGAGCCGGCAAGCGAGGGCGCCACGCCGCTGTGGCGCGTGCGCTGGAGCGACGGCGAGAGGGCAGGTGAGGGTAGGCAGCAGGAGGCGCTGTTCAAGGGCGTCGTCATCGCCAATGGCACCCTGGCCGAGCCCAGCATGCCGCAGTTCCAGGGCGAATTCAGCGGCGAGCTGCTGCACACCAGCCGGTACAAGTCGGCGAAGCAGTTCACCGACAAGCGCGTGCTGCTGATCGGCGCCGGCAACTCCGGCTGCGACATCGCGGTGGACGCGGTGCACTACGCGAAGCGCATCGACATCTCGGTGCGGCGCGGCTACTACTTCGTGCCCAAGTACGTCTTCGGCAAGCCGGCAGACACGCTCGGTGGCAAGCGCCCGCTGCCGGCCTGGCTGAAGCAGAAGGTGGACAGCACGGTGCTGAAGTGGTTCACCGGCGACCCGGTGCGCTTCGGCTTTCCGAAGCCCGAGTACAAGATGTACGAAAGTCACCCGGTGGTGAATTCGCTGATCCTGCACCACCTGGGCCACGGCGACATCAAGGTGCGGCCCGACGTTGACCGCTTCGAGGGCCGCACCGTGCACTTCAAGGACGGCTCGCTGGCCGAGTACGACATGGTGCTGGCCGCCACCGGCTACAAGCTGCATTACCCGTTCATCGAGCGCGCACTGCTGAACTGGCAGGGCATGGCGCCGCGGCTGTACCTGAACATCTTTGCGCCGGCCTACGACAACCTGGCCGTCGTCGGCATGATCGAGGCCAGCGGCATCGGCTGGCAGGGGCGCTACGAGCAGGGTGAGCTGGTGGCGCGCGTGTTCAAGGCGCAGGGTACGGCCAAGGCCGAGTCCTTCCGGCAGGCTAAGTTCGGGCCGCCGCCGGACATGTCGGGTGGCTACAAGTATCTGAAGCTGGAGCGGATGAGCTACTACGTGCACAAGGACACCTATCGCAACGCCGTGCGTGCCGCATCGAAGGCCCTCGCATGAACGTCGATGAGGTCAGGCTCAACTTCAACCCGGCGTCGCTGCAGGCGCTGAACGCCGTTCTGGCCTTCCTGATGTTCGGCATCGCGCTGGACACGAAGCTGGCGGACTTCAGGCGCGTGCTGAAGATGCCGGTGGCGATGGGCGCCGGCATCGCCGCGCAGTTCATCCTGCTGCCGGCCATCACCTACCTGCTGACCCTGGTGCTGCGGCCGACGCCCAGCATTGCCCTCGGCATGATCCTGGTGGCCTGCTGCCCGCCGGGCAATATCTCGAACATCATCACGCACCGGGCCGGCGGCAACGTCGCGCTGTCGGTCTCGATGACGGCGATCTCGAACGCCTTGTCGATCGTGCTGATGCCGCTGAACCTGGCCTTCTGGGGCAGCATCCACCCGACCGCCGCGCCGCTGCTGAAGACGATCGCGCTGGACCCGCTGGAGATGGGCCTGCACATCGTGATCATCATCGGCCTGCCCTTCGTGCTGGGCATCGCCTTCGCGCGGCTGTGGCCGGCCTTGACCGAGCGGATCAAGAAGCCGGCGCGCATCCTGAGCTTTCTCGTGCTGGTGCTGTTCATCCTCGGCGCGGTGGCGGGCAACTGGCGCTACTTCCTCGACTACGTGGGCCTGGTGATGCTGGCCGTCGTCATTCACGACGCGCTGGCCTATGGCCTGGGCTACTTCAGCGCCGCCGCGGCCGGGCTGAAGGAGTACGACCGGCGCGCGGTGTCGATCGAGGTCGGCATCCGCAACTCGGGGCTCGGGCTGGTGCTGATCTTCAGCTTCTTCGGCGGTCTGGGCGGCATGGCGGTGGTGGCCGGCGCCTGGGGTTTCTGGGACATCATCGCCGGCATGGCGCTGGCGCACTGGTGGGCCAAGCGGCCGGCCGAGAAAACACAGTTATGAAGAAGAGAGTCCTGATCACCGGCGCGGACGGCTTCCTGGGCCGCGGCCTGGTGGCCGCGCTGGCGGCGAGCGGCGAGTGCGAGGTGCTGGTCGCGCAGGACGTGCGCGAGGTGCCGCAGAGCCGCCGCCTGCCGGGCGTGGTCTACGAGCAGCAGGACGTGCGCGATGCGAGCCTCGTCGATGCGCTGCGCCGCCACGGCATCGACACGGTCGTGCACCTGGCGTCCATCGTCACGCCGGGCCGCGGCTCGAGCCGCGAGTTCGAATACTCGGTCGACGTGCTGGGGACGCAGAACCTGCTGCAGGCCTGCGTCAACGCCGGTGTGGCGCACCTGCTCGTCAGCTCCAGCGGTGCGGCCTACGGCTACCATCCCGACAACCCGGACTGGCTGGTCGAGACCGACCCGCTGCGCGGCAACGAGGTGTTCGCCTATTCGCACCACAAGCGCCTGGTCGAGGAGGCGCTGGCGCTGTACCGGCAAGTGCAGCCGCAGCTGAAGCAGACGGTGTTCCGTATCGGCACCATCCTCGGCGAGACGGTCGACAACCAGATCACCGCGCTGTTCGAGAAGCCGCGCCTGATCGCGATCCAGGGCAGCGACAGCCCCTTCGTCTTCATCTGGGACCAGGACGTCACCGGCGCCTTCCTGCACGCGCTGCGCACCAGCCGCGAGGGCCAGTTCAACGTGGCCGGCGACGGCGCGCTGACGATCCACGAGATCGCCCGCCGGCTCGGCAAGAAGACCCGCAATTTCCCCGCTCCGCTGCTCGCGGGCCTTCTGTGGGCCGGCTCGAAGCTGGGCCTCAGCCGCTACGGCCCCGAGCAGCTGGACTTCCTGCGCTACCGGCCGGTGCTGGACAACCGCCGCCTGAAGGAGCAGCTCGGCTACCGGCCGACCAAGACCAGCGCCGAGGCCTTCGACGCCTTCGTCGCTGCGCGTGCTGCCCAGGGGCGGGCGCTGTGAGCGCCGATCGCCTGAGCCGTGGCGATGTGGCGCGGCTGGCCGCCATCGTTCTGATCTGGGGCTCCAACTTCGTCGTGATGAAGCTGGGCCTGAAGGGCCTGTCGCCGTTCCTGATGGGCGCGCTGCGCTTCCTCGTCGCGGCCTTGCCGGTGCTTCTGTTGGTGAAGCGGCCGGCGGGCCTGCCCGCGCGCTACCTGTTGGGATACGGGCTGGCGCAGGGCCTGGGCCAGTTCGGCCTGCTGTTCCTGGGCTTGCAGCTGGGCATGACGGCGGGCATGGCCTCGGTGGTGATGCAGTCTCAGGCTTTCTTCACCCTGCTGCTGGCCGTGCCGGTGCTCGGCGAACGCACCTTGCCGCGCCAGTGGGCGGGCCTGGCGGTGGCGCTGGCCGGGCTGCTGCTGATCGCCTGCGCGCACGGCAGCGGGCCCGGCGAGATGAGCCTGATCGGCTTCCTGCTGACCGTGGGGGCAGCGTTGATGTGGGCGATCTCGAACCTGATCGGCCGGATTGCCAGCCAGGTGGCGGACTACGAGCCCTTCAACTTCATCGTCTGGAGCAGCATGGTGCCGGTCCTGCCCTTCCTGGCGCTGGCCGCTTGGCAGCAGGGGCCGGCCGAAGTCGTACGCCAGTTGCGCGGCATCGATGCGGCCGGCATCGGCGCGGTGCTCTATCTCGGCCTGCTGGCCACCTCTCTGGCCTACAGCCTTTGGACCAAGTTGTTGAAGCGCCATCCGGCCGGGCAGATCGTGCCCTGGTCGCTGCTGGTGCCGGTGATCGGGCTGTGGGCCGCGGCGCTGGCCTTCGACGAGCGGCCGTCTGCGCTGCAGTGGCTGGGCACCGGTGGCGTGCTGCTGGGGTTGGTCGTCAACCAGGGCCTTCTTGCGCGGCTGCTGCCGGCCTTGCGCAAGACCTGACCCTTCGAAGCTCAGGGTGCCGGCTTGCGCTTGCGTGCGGCCGGCGTGGCCTTCTTCGCCGGGGCGGCGCGCTTGGGTTGCGGCGCCGGCGCGGTCTTGCCGGCGGCGCCGGGCAGCATCGAGGTGTCCGTCATCGCCGTGGTGGCCAGCTGCGTGAACTGCTGGGTCAGGGCGGTCCACCATTGCGTGGGGTCGATCATCGGTGCCGCTGCGGGAGCCGGCTCGGGCGCCGCGGTCGGCATCGGGATCGTCAGCGATTCGCGCAGCGCGGACAGCGGCACGTCCATCGACTTCAGCGTGGACAAGGTCATCCGCTGCACCTCCAGCGCCTGGATCGTCGCGCCGAGCATACGGGCGTTCTGCTCCAGCCAGAACTGCACGGTGCGCAGCTCCTCGATGCGCTTCTCCAGCTCCTCGGGATTCAAGGTCGGCGCCACCCACTGGCCGATGCCGGGCAGGGCGGCGCCGGCGTTCTTGACCAGGCCCTGGAGAAAGTCGAAGCCGGGGACGAGCTTGCTGAAGGGGTTGCTGCTGTCGCTCGGGCTGTCGGCCATGTCGGTTCTCCTGTGAGGGTGGCGGTCGATATTACGGTGATTCCGCCGGCACCAGGCGCTCGACGGTGAAGCCCATCTTTTTCAGCAGCGCGGGCAGGCCGGTGGGGCCGATCATGTGCAGTGCGCCGACAGCGACCAGCACGCGCTTGCCGCTCGCATGCAGCGCCACGAAGCGCTCGGCCATCTTCGGATTGCGCTTCTCCAGCAGGCCGTGCAGGTAGCGGCGATCGGATTCGTCATGGACGCAGTCGCACCACTGCTCATAGCGCTGGAGCAGGGGCAGGTCGCTGTCGGCCCAGGCCTGGGCGAGCTTCAGCATCGGGGCGCGAACCTGATCGCGTTCGAGCTGGTCCAGGCCATCGTCGATGCCGCGGCGCACGTCCTTCGGATCGCGCGGGATCAGTGCGGCGAGCTGCTCATGCGCCGTTTCCAGCGCAACGACGCGGCGCTCCTCGGCGCGCGCCCGCGTCAGCAGCATCGCTTCCTGCGCATAGCCGGCGTCCAGCTCGTCCCAGCGGCCGGCCAGCATCGCCAAGGTGCTGACCTGCATCAGCGGATGCAGCGCGGCCAGCGCCTGCGGCGGCAGGCAGGCGGCGCGCAGCTGGGCGTCCAGCCGCGCCTGGGTGGGCGCGTCGAGCGGGCGGGCCAGTTGCGGGGCGTCCTGGGTCAACGCGCGGATCGTCTTTGCATCGCTGATGTCGAGTTCGACGGCCAGCGTGTCGGTGTCCTCCCAGGCCTTGTTCAGCGCGGGGCCGGGCAAGGCCCAGTCGAGCTTGCCGACGTGGACGGTGCCGTACAGGTAGGCGCTGCGCCCGCCTTTGCTGACGCGCCAGAGCAGACCGTGGTCGCGTGCGTTCGCCGCGGCGGTGGCGAGCTGCGCGGGCGTAGGTGTCGCTGTGTTGGGCGGGCAGGCGTCAGCGGCGTGGGCGCTGAGGTTCAGCGCCAGCAGCAGCGCTGCAAGGAGTCGATGGAAACGTGGCATCCCCGCAGGATGCCACGGCTCAGTTCGTGAACCCGATCGAGCGGCGCGTGCGGACGTCCGGCTTCGTGCGGTGCTCGGCTTCGAGTTGCGCCAGGAACTCGTCCGGCGTCAGCGGCTCGCCGAGGATCTCCACCTGTTGGCGCACGGCGGCGAAGTCGCCCGGCGTCAGCGCATCGAGCGCGGCCAGGCGCGCGCATTGCTCGGGCGTCGGTTCGTCCTGGCCGGACTCGCGGGCGAACATGCGCACGCGCTGGGGCACCTGCAGCGGCTTGAAGCGGATCTTGAAGGCGAAGCGGCGCAGCGCCGCCTCGTCCAGTTCCTCGAACAGATTGGTCGTGCAGATGAACACGCCGGGGAAGCGCTCCATGCCGGCCAGCATCTCGTTGACCTCGCTGACCTCGTAGTTGCGCTCGGCCATGCGGCGACTACGCAGGAAGCTGTCGGCCTCGTCGAGCAGCAGCACGGCGCCTTCGGCGGCGGCGTTCTCGAACATCCGCGCCATGTTCTGCTCGGTCTCGCCGACGTACTTGCTGGCGAGATCGCTGGCCTGGCGGATCATCAGCGGGCGCTGCAGCGCCACGGCGATGTGCTCCGCCAGCGCGGTCTTGCCGGTGCCGGGCGGGCCGTAGAAGCAGAGATTGCCGGCCGAGCGGCGTTGCAGCGCGGCGACGATGCGCGGGATCTCGAAGCGCGACTCCACGTTCAGCAGGTCCAGCGCGTACTGCGTGACGACCGGCCGCGCGGCACGGTCGTGCGCCTGGTGGCCCAGTGCCTTGTCGGCGTTCATCAGCTGGCGCTCGATCAGTTTCTCGCCCTCGTCCGGCGCGCCGGCCAGCTGGGCGAAACGAACGGCGGTGCGGATCTGCGCCGGCGTCAGGCCGCGGCGCTCGGCCAGTCGGGCGGCGAATTCGGCGGAGACTTCAACGTCGGACAGCGCACGCGTCACCAGGCCCAGCCGCGCGCCAGGCGGCGGCGACTTCAGTTCCAGGTGGTATTGGAAGCGGCGGCGGAAGGCCGGGTCGATCTGCTCGATGCGGTTGGTGATCCAGATCACCGGCACCGGATTGGTCTCCAGGATCTGGTTGACCCAGGCCTTGCCGCTGACCGAGTTCGACGCGGGCGCTTCCAGCGCCGAGTCGAGCCGCGCGATCAGCTGCGCGGTGTCGGTGGACAGCGGCGGGAACACGTCCTCGACCTCGTCGAACAGCAGCGCCACGTTCTCGCTGGCCTTCAGGAACTGCTGGCTGATCTGCAGTGAACGGTAGCGATCGCGACCGGACAGCGAGTTGCCATCGCGGTCCGCGTACTCGACCTCGTACAGATCGAGCCCGACCGCCGCGGCGGCCACCTTGGCCAGCTCGGTCTTGCCGGTGCCGGGCGGGCCGTAGAGCAGCACGTTGACGCCGGCCGCGTGGCTGCTGACCGCGCGGCGCAGCAAGGTGCCGAGCAGGGCCATGTCGTCGGCGACGAACTGGAAGTCGACCGGCGCCAAGGGGCTCTTCGTCGCCGGGCGTGTGAACACGGCCATCAGGTCGTGCGGGCCCTGGTACTCGCGCATCAGCACCGGCGGCAATTGGTCGCTGACTTTCATCAGGTCGGCCAGGTCGGTGATGTTGTGCTCGGAGATCAGGTTCTCCACCATGCCGATGCGCTCGAGCCGCGAACCGGCGCGCAGCGCCTCGGCCACCTCCTGCTCGTTGACGCCGGCGACCGCGGCGATCGCGGCGAAGGCTTCCTGCGCCGTGTTCACCTTGAACTCGACCAGCGCGCCGCGCAGCTCGCGCTGGTAGCGGGCCAAGGTGCCGTAGAGCAGGATCGCGCGCTCGGCCGGGTTCAGCTGCAGCAACTGGCCCAGCGCGGCGATGTTCTTCTCGACCAGCGTCGATTCGCGCTTGAGCTGGCGGTCCAGCCATTCGCTGGTCGTAGCCAGCAGCGCGAGCATGTCCTTCGGCGCGTCCTTGATGTACTCGTCGAGGTAGAAGAACAGCGTGGCCTCGGCGAACGGGCCGCTCCAGACGCCGTGCCGCTCGAGGAAGGCCTGGTCGGCGAGCGACTCGTGGCCGGCCCAGAGCTCGTTGCCCTGGCAGCGCTGGTTCAGGTAGGCACGCAGCCGGGTCAGCACGCGCACGGGCCAGACGAGATGCCGGCCGGTGAAGGAGAGCAGGCCGTTGAAATCGCGGCGAAGGTTGAAGCGGCCGGCGTGCTTGACCGTCAGCGTCAGCACGAACTGCGAGCACATGCGGTCGAGCACCGCTGCCTCCTCGAGGCCGGGCGATGGAATCACCTTCGCATCCGCCAAACGCTTGACCATGTCAGCTTCCCGCCATCAACAACGACCGCGATGTCATCGACCTTGGCGTCGATGACTTCGGGCCGATCTTGGCGCAGTGCGCGGCGCAGGACAAGCCTGGGGACGGAATTAGTGCGACTTCGTGCGCGACTTCGTACTCAAGCGGCTCAGTGCATCACGACCGGTTGATTGCCCATTCGCGCATAGGCCTCGATGAAATCGTCCAGGTCTTCCTCGCTGGGATCGCGTTCGATCAGGGCCTCGACGCCGTCCTGGAACTGCTGGGCGAGCGCGCCCTCGATGAAGATCTCCTTGCGGGCGAACTTGTCGACGATCTCGAATCCGCCGCGGCGCAGCTGCAACTCGGGGTTGGCCTTCAAGAGTTCCCCGGGGCGCGGCTCGTCCACCTGCACGTCGAACTGAACGACGATGAAACTGGAAGAGTTGTAAAGCATGTGCATGAGAGCGCTCCTTTCGGCTTCATGTACGGCCACAAGGGCCGGCTTCAAGATCCCGGGCTTTCCGCTTTTGGCGGAACATGGACAGATAGTGGCAGAAGCCCCTGGTGATCGGGGCTTCGCACGTCCCGCATATGTGGTGGATGCGTCACAAAGATCACGTTGTTACGCCTATATGGGGGGCCGGTCGTCAAGCAGCTCCAGCGCCCAGCCATGCTCGTCCGTAAGGCCGACGACGAGCTTCACCGGCAGGTGATCCCGCGCCGGATCGAGCCACACGTCGATCGTGCCGTCGTAGGGCCCGAGCGCTGCGCGGCGCAGGTGCAGCGCAGCGGGGACCTGCTGTTGTGGCAGAACCAATGCCTCCTCGCCGAGGATCTCGAAAGTCCATTCGATCGGCTCGCCACGCAGGCCGGCGACGGTGATGCGGATCTCGCCGCCCGCGCCGAAGCGCTGCGGCGCGCCGGCCACGCGCGCGGCCAGTTGCAGCCACCAGCTGAGCCGGTCCTGCACGCCGGACACGAGCGCGAACTCGTCGCGGCTGGCGGAAAAGCTGATCAGGCCCTCCTCGCGCCGGAAGTTCGTGGCCTGTGCATCGCGACCTTGGCGCTGCGTGGCGTAGCGCCGTGGCACGAGGCCCTGTTGCGCATCGAGCGCGCCTTCGCTGCGCCAGCCGGGTAGCGGCTTGCCGTCGATTTCACGCGTCAGCAACAGGCGGTAGCCATCGTCCTGCGGCTGCCAGCTCAGGCGCGCGGTGCCTTGGCGGTCGCCTTGGCGAAGCTGGTAGGTCCAGTCGCGGGGAGGGGCGATGCGGACGCCCTCGGCATCAGTTACGGGTTCTGCGGCGGGTGGCTCTGCGCTCGGCGGCGCGCGCCTTTTCGCGGCGACTTTCTTGGCGACGATGGGCGTTTTCATGACCGGGGCCGGCGGCTCCATCATGCGTGCGCTGACCGCCCTCGTCGGCATGGCCGGCGGCACCTGGGTGGCAAGTCCGCCCAGATACCAGCCGTGCGCCGCCGCACTCAGTACCAGCGCCCCCGCCCACGGCAGGCTGCGATGTGACCAGGAGTTCGATGCGCGCAGCATCGGACAATGCTGCCATCGACCCGCCGAACGACCTCTCCCCAATCCGATGAAGCTCGCCACCTACAAAGACGGCTCCCGTGACGGCCAACTGCTGGTCGTCTCGCGTGACCTGAGCCAGGCCCACTACGCCAACGGCATCGCCACGCGAATGCAGCAGGTGCTGGACGACTGGGGTTTCCTGTCGCCGCAGCTGGAGGATCTTTACACGCAGCTGAACCACGGCAAGCTGCGCCACGCGTTCCCGTTCGAGCCCAAGCTGTGCACGGCGCCGCTGCCGCGCGCCTACCAGTGGGCCGACGGCTCGGCATACATCAACCATGTGGAGCTGGTGCGCAAGGCACGCGGCGCCGAGGTGCCGGCCAGCTTCTACACCGACCCGTTGATGTACCAGGGCGGCAGCGACGACTTCCTCGGCCCCTGCGAGCCGGCCCGCTTCGCCAGCGAGGCGATGGGCATCGACTTCGAGGCCGAGATCGCCGTGATCACCGGCGACGTGGCGATGGGCGCCACGCCCGAACAGGCGCTGGAGGGCGTGCGCTTGCTGATGCTCGCCAACGACTGGAGCCTGCGCAAGCTCATTCCCGCCGAGCTGGCCAAGGGCTTCGGCTTCTTGCAGAGCAAGCCGGCCACCGCCTTCAGCCCGGTGGCCGCGACGCCGGATGAACTGGCCGGCGCCTGGACCGGCGGCCGTGTCGAGCTGAACCTGCAGTCGATGTGGAACGGCCGCAAGGTCGGCAACTGCGAGGCCGGGCCGGAGATGACGTTCCACTTCGGCCAGCTGATCGCCCATGTCGCGAAGACTCGGAACGTGCGGGCCGGCTCCATCGTCGGCTCCGGCACCGTCAGCAACAAGGACTGGAGCCGCGGCTACAGTTGCATCGCCGAGAAGCGCGCGATCGAGACGATCGAGGAGGGCGCGCCGAAGACCGAGTTCATGAAGTTCGGCGACAGCATCCGCATCGAGATGAAGGGCCGCGACGGCCAGAGCATCTTCGGCGCGATCGACCAGGACGTGGTGCCCGCCGCGGCGGAGCCGGATCAACAGAAGAAGGAGTGACCCCATGATGCAGCGACGACGCCAGCTCATCCTCGCCACCGCGGCGCTCGGCGCCGGCGCCCATGCCGCCGGCCTCAGCGAGGGCGATGCCGCCAGCGGCATCCGCGCCGCGCTGGAGCGCGGTGCCACCACCGCGATCGGCGGCCTGGGCCGCTCTGACGGCTTCCTCGGCAACCCGGCCGTGCGCATCGAGCTGCCCGGTGCGCTGCAGAGCGCGGCCAAGCTGGCCAAGGCGACCGGTCAGGGCCGCAAGGTCGACGAGCTGGTCACCGCGATGAACCGGGCGGCCGAGCAGGCGGTGCCGGCGGCCAAGCCGCTGCTGGTGAACGCGATCCGCTCGATGAGCGTCGAAGACGGCCTGCGGCTGCTGAAGGGTGGTGACACCGCGGCCACGCAGTTCTTCGAGGGCAAGACGCGTGCGCCGCTGGCACAGCAGTTCCTGCCGATCGTGACCCAGGCCACGCAAAAGCTGTCGGTGGCCGAGAAGTACAACGCGGTAGCGGGCAAGGCCGCGGGCTTCGGCCTCGTCAAGAAGGAAGACGCCAACGTCCAGCAGTACGTGACCAACAAGGCACTGGATGGCTTGTTCCTGATGATGGCCGAGGAAGAGAAGAAGATCCGCAAGGACCCGGTCGGCACCGGCAGCGCGATCCTGAAGAAGGTCTTCGGTGGACTATGAGTGAGGACAAGCCTTGGCTCGATCGCGGCCACGACATCGATGACTTCGACGCGCTGGTCGCGCTTTACGGCGCCCCCGGCGAGGCCTCGCTGGTCAAGGAGTGCGACCACGTCCATCCGGTGTACGCGCCCTACATCGAGGCTGCGCCGTTCGCCGCGCTGGCGACCTTCGGCGCCAAGGGCCTGGACGTCTCGCCGCGTGGCGATGGCCCGGGCTTCGTGCAGATCGCCGACTCCAAGCACCTGCTGCTGCCGGACCGTCGCGGCAACAAGCGCGTGGACAGCCTGCGCAACGTGCTGCAGGACCCGCGCGTCGCGCTGCTGTTCCTGATCCCGGGTGTGCCGGAGGCGCTGCGCGTCAACGGCAGGGCGCGCATCAGCACTGCGCCGGCGCTGCTCGAGCGCTGCGCACACGAGGGCATCCTGCCGAGCTCGGTGCTGGTGATCGAGGTGGCGCTGGTGTTCTTCCAATGTGCGCGGGCCGTCAAGCGCGCGGGCCTGTGGGACGCGGCGGCGCAAATCCCGCGCGAGCGCCTGCCCTCGCCGGGCCTGATTCTGCAGACGCTCAGCGCCGCGGCGATCGACGGCGCGGCCTACGATGGCGAGCTGCAGGAACGCCAGCGGCGCACGATGTACTGAAGCCGGGCCGGTAGACGACAATAGCGGGCTGCATTTTTGCCACTGTGCCTTTGTCCATGAACGAGAACACGCCCGACTCGACCGAGCCCACCCCGCAAGCCGCCGAGGCCGCACCCGCCGTTGAAGCTGCCGAAGTCGCGGTCGCCGATGCGGTGCAGGCCGACGCGCCTGCGGCTGCGTCTGTCACGGCTGCCGATGTCGGTGCCCAGCTCAAGGAGCTGTTTCCTGCCTTGTTCACCGGGGGCGCGAAGCCGCTGAAGCTGCGCATCCAGGCCGACATCCAGGAGCGCGCGCCGGGCCGCTTCACGAAGCAGCAGCTGTCCGCCTTCTTCCGCCGCTACACCGGCGGCACCGGCTACCTGATCGCGCTGACCAAGGCCAAGGAACGTTTCGACCTCGATGGCCAACCGGCCGGCGAGGTCGCCGAGGAGCACCTGGTCGCGGCACGCGAGGAACTGGCCCGCCGCAAGGGCCTGAAGCAGGAGCGCATGGCCGCTGAGCAGGCCGAGCATCAGCTGCTGGACCAGCAGCGCCACAACCGCGCCGGCCTGCTGCGCGACTTCGAGCGCACGACCCTGACCTTGCCAAACTTCTGCGCGCTGAAGGGCGTGACGGCCGAGGAACTGCCGGGCCTGCTGGACATCGCCCGCAAGGAGCGCGCCGAGCAGCCACCGGCGCCGCCACGGATGGCGATGGATCGCCGGCCGCCGCAGCGTGAACCGCGCGAGCCTCGCGAAGGCCGTGACGCCCGCCGACCGAACGATCGCCGACCCAGGCCGGGCGGCGGCAAGCCGCAGCGCTGAGCGCCTAGAACGAAGTCCAGTCGCCGTCGGCCTCGGCCACGGCAGTAGCGGCCACGGACCTCGGCGCGGCCGCAGGTCTGGCGGCCCGCGGCGCTGCAGCCGGCTTGGCCTTGACCACTGTGTGGCGTGCGGCAGGCTTTGCGGTCGGCCGCGGCGCCGGGGTTGACCTCACCGGTGCCGACAGCGCCTCGTTCGGCGCAAGCTTGAAGCTCGCCACCGCCTCCAGCAGTGTCTTCGCCTGCGTCTTCAGGCTCTCGCTGGCGGCGGCGCTCTGTTCGACCAGCGCGGCGTTCTGCTGGGTCGCCTGGTCGAGCTGCGTGATCGCCTCGCCGACCTGGCCGATGCCCGAGCTCTGCTCGCGGCTGGCGCTGCTGATCTCGCCGACCAGGTCGGCCAGCTTCTGCACCGAGACCACCACGCCCTCGATCGTCTGGCCCGCGCGGTCGACCAGCTGGGTGCCGTTCTGCACCCGCTCGACCGAGACGCCGATCAGGCTCTTGATCTCCTTGGCCGCCTCGGCGCTGCGCTGCGCGAGGTTGCGCACCTCGCCGGCCACGACCGCGAAGCCGCGGCCCTGCTCGCCGGCGCGTGCGGCTTCCACCGCGGCATTGAGCGCCAGGATGTTGGTCTGGAAGGCGATGCCGTCGATCACCGTGATGATGTCGGCAATGCGCCGCGAGCTTTCCTCGATGCCGCGCATCGTCGTGACCACTTCGCCGACGACCTGGCCGCCGTCGCGCGCCACCTGCGTGGCGCTCTGGGCCAGCTGGTTGGCCTGGCCGGCGTTGTCGGCGTTCTGGCGCACCGTGGAGCTGAGTTCCTCCATCGTCGCCGAGGTCTCCTCCAGCGAGGCGGCCTGGTCCTCGGTGCGGGCCGACAGGTCGGCATTGCCCTGCGCGATCTCGGCGCTGGCGGTGGCCACCGAATCGGCGCCGGCGCGCACGCTGCCCACTGTCGTCACCAGACTCTGCTGCATGCGCTGCATCGCTTCGAGCAGGCGGGCGGTTTCGTCGCTGCCGCTGAAGTTGATGGTCTCGCTGAGGTCGCCGCCGGCCACGCGGTCGGCCGCCTGCACGGCACGCTCCAGCGGATGGGTGATGGCGCGCACCAGCAGCAGCGCCATGGTCACGCCGGCGGCGATCGCCACGAGAACCACGCCCAGCAGCCAGTACAGCGCGGCGTGATAGATCCCGACGGAACCGTCGGCCGAGGCCTGGGCAGCGCGCTCGTTGAAGTCGACCAGCTCGCCCACGCCCTTGAGCGTGTCTTCGTAGGACTTGCGCGCATCGCCGTTCTGCAGGCGCACCGCGTCGTCGAAGCTGCTGTCGTGCATGAAGCCGGCGATCTTCTTGGCGTCGTCGCGGTAATGGTCCATCGCGGCGCTGAAGCGCTTGTAGAGCTGCCTTTCGGACTCGCCGCTGAGGAGTGCCTTGTAGCGGCCGTCGTGGTCCTGGTAGCGCTTGATCGCCGCGGCCATCGCGTCCTCGGCGGCCTTGCTGCGGTCCGGATTGCGCGAGGCCACCAGCTGCAGCAGCGCGCTGCGGAAGTCGGCCAGGTCGGTGGCCATGCCGTTGGCCGCGGCGACGGCCGGCAGCCAGTTGCCGCTGATCCGCTGGGACTCGGCCTGCACGACCTGCAGCCGCGTGTAGGCGAACAGCGATACCCCGACCAGCAGGGCCAGCATCAGGGCGAAGGCCGCGTACAGCTTCGCGGCGATGGTCATGTTCTTCAGCGATTGCATCGGGGCTGTCTCCGCATTCTTGTCAGCGCAAATCCGTCGTTATGTAACGGCGCGTGAATTATGGAGACGGCCCGCGGCGAATGCCGCGCGGCGCGAGGTCAAGAAGCCGCGCTTCTTGCCAAATTTGCCCCAGAACGTTTGCCCGGAATCGCGGGCCCGGCCCTACATCTGCTCCCAGGGCAGGCCGTCGTGGCGCCAGCCGTTGAGGCGGCCGCGGTGGAAATTCGCGTCGGCATCGCCCTCGAAGCCGTGCAGCACGTTGATCACGTTGTCGAAGCCGGCGGCCTCCAGCGCCGCGCCGGCGGGCAGCGTGCGCGTGCCCGAGCGGCACAGCAGCACCAGGGGCCGGTGCAGATCGCCGCCGGCCTCGCGCTTCACCTGGGCGACGAAGGCGTCCGCATCGGCCTGCATTTCCGGATATTCGTACCAGGCCACGTGGACGATGCCGGGCGGGTGGCCGACGTACAGGTATTCCAACTCCATGCGAATGTCGAGGAACAGGGCCCGCGGATGGGCCTGCAGGAAGGCATGGGATTCGGTCGGGCTGAGGTGCTTCATGGGCCTAGTTCATACAATCGGCCGCATGAACAACGCTGCAACCACTTCGTTCACGCGCGGCGCCGCGCTGCCCGGCATTTTGCAACAGCGCATCGTCATCCTCGACGGCGCGATGGGCACGATGATCCAGCGCTACAAGCTCGGCGAGGCCGACTACCGCGGCGCGCGCTTCGCCGGTCACGGCAAGGACCTGAAGGGCAACAACGACCTGCTGGTGCTGACCAAGCCTGAGGTCATCAGCGAGATCCATGAGCAGTACCTGGCCGCCGGCGCCGACATCATCGAGACCAATACCTTCGGCACCACTTCGGTGGCGCAGGAAGACTATGGCCTCGGCGAATACGCCTACGAGATGAACGTGGCCGCCGCCAGGCTGGCCCGCGCCGCCTGCGACAAGTATTCGAGTGTCGACAAGCCTCGCTTCGCCGCCGGCGCACTCGGCCCCACGCCGCGCACCGCCTCGATCAGCCCGGACGTCAACGACCCGGGCGCCCGCAACGTCGACTTCGACACGCTTCGCGCCGCCTACTACGAGCAGGCCAAGGGCCTGCTGGACGGCGGCGTCGACCTGTTCCTGGTCGAGACCATCTTCGACACGCTGAACGCCAAGGCCGCGATCTTTGCGCTGGACGAGCTGATGGAGGACACCGGCGAGCGCCTGCCGGTGATCGTCTCCGGCACCGTGACCGATGCCTCCGGCCGCATCCTGTCGGGCCAGACGGTGACGGCCTTCTGGCACTCGGTGCGTCATGCCAAGCCGCTGGCCATCGGCCTGAACTGCGCGCTCGGCGCCACGCTGATGCGCCCGTACATCGAGGAGCTGGCCAAGGTCGCCGGCGCCACGGCGATCAGCTGCTACCCGAATGCCGGCCTGCCCAACCCGATGAGCGACACCGGCTTCGACGAAACGCCCGACGTGACCGGCCGGCTGATGGAAGAGTTCGCGCACAGCGGCTTCCTGAACATCGCCGGCGGCTGCTGCGGCACGACGCCGGCGCACATCGCCGCGATCGCGCAGAAGGTCTCGGCCTACCAGCCCCGCCGCCACGGCTCGAATTTCCTCAGCGGCTTGGTCGAGACGGTCTGAGCGCTGTGCCGTAACGGCGCCCACAAGACTCTCAACAGTGTTGAGAGAAATGCTGCCGTTAGCCGAACAGTATTTCGGTTGTTCATTCCGTGTCGGCTCGGCGGGAGCCACGGGCTGCGGGTGGGGGACACGGAGCTGTGGGGTGCCCCGCCACCCTGCGGTCTAGGCGAGCGCTGGGTTAAGGCTTGTGATCCCGGGTAATGCCGAGACGGCGCATAAAATACCCGCTCGGTTCAAGGAGCGTTGCGAGGGAGATCGCCAGGATCTCCGCCAGGCTTGGACCCAGCGGGCATGCCCGGCTCAACGACGCTCACCGATCCTCTGTTTTCCAGTGGTCGCGGTGAGTTCGCGGCCCATCGAAGGCCGCCATGTCTAACGTCAATTCTCAGCTGACCACCCCGCCCCCGATGAAGCTCTCCGGCCTGGAGCCGGTTGCCATCGGCCAGGGCAGCTTGTTCGTCAACGTCGGCGAGCGCACCAACGTCACCGGCTCCAAGGCCTTCGCGCGGATGATCCTGAACGGCCAGTTCGAGGAGGCGCTGGCCGTGGCGCGGCAGCAGGTCGAGAACGGCGCGCAGGTGATCGACGTCAACATGGACGAGGCGATGCTGGACAGCAAGGCCGCGATGGTCCGCTTCCTGAACCTGATCGCGTCGGAGCCCGAGATCGCGCGCGTGCCGATCATGGTCGATTCGTCGAAGTGGGAGGTGATCGAGGCGGGCCTGAAGTGCATCCAGGGCAAGGGCATCGTCAACTCGATCTCGATGAAGGAGGGCGAGGCCGAGTTCCGCCGCCAGGCGAACCTGGTGCGCCGCTACGGCGCCGCGGCCGTCGTGATGGCCTTCGACGAGAAGGGCCAGGCCGACACCTTCGCGCGCAAGATCGAGATCTGCGAGCGCGCCTACAAGGTGCTGGTGAACGAGGTCGGCTTCCCGCCGGAAGACATCATCTTCGACCCGAACATCTTCGCCATCGCCACCGGCATCGAGGAGCACGACAACTACGCGGTCGACTTCATCAACGCCACGCGCTGGATCAAGCAGAACCTGCCCGGCGCCAAGGTCAGCGGCGGCGTGTCGAACGTGAGCTTCAGCTTCCGCGGCAACGACCCGGTGCGCGAGGCGATCCACACGGTCTTCCTGTACCACGCCATTCAAGCCGGCATGGACATGGGCATCGTCAACGCCGGCATGGTCGGCGTCTATGACGACCTGGAGCCGACGCTGCGCGAGCGCGTCGAGGACGTGGTGCTGAACCGCCGGCCCGACGCCGGCGAGCGTCTCGTCGAGATCGCTGACACTGCCAAGAGCGAGGCCAAGGACGACACCGCGCGCCTGGCCTGGCGTGCGGGCGACGTGAATGCGCGGCTGTCCCACGCGATGGTGCACGGCATCACCGACTTCATCGTCGAGGACACCGAGGAGGCCTACCGGGCGATCCTCGCCACCGGCGGCCGCCCGCTGCACGTGATCGAGGGGCCGCTGATGGCCGGCATGAACATCGTCGGCGACCTGTTCGGCGCGGGCAAGATGTTCCTGCCGCAGGTGGTCAAGTCGGCCCGCGTGATGAAGTCCGCGGTGGCCCATCTGGTGCCCTACATCGAGGAAGAGAAGCGCCAGCTCGAAGCGGCCGGCGGCGACGTGAAGCCCAAGGGCAAGATCGTCATCGCCACCGTCAAGGGCGACGTGCACGACATCGGCAAGAACATCGTCACCGTGGTCCTGCAGTGCAACAACTACGAGGTGGTGAACATGGGCGTGATGGTGGCCTGCCAGGACATCCTGGCCAAGGCCAAGGTGGAAGGCGCCGACATCATCGGCCTCTCGGGCCTGATCACGCCGAGCCTGGAGGAGATGCAGCACGTCGCCGCCGAGATGCAGCGCGACGACTACTTCCGCATCAAGAAGATCCCGCTGCTGATCGGCGGCGCGACGACCAGCCGCGTGCACACGGCCGTCAAGATCTCGCCGCACTACGAAGGCCCGGTCGTCTACGTGCCCGATGCCTCGCGCTCGGTCGGCGTCTGCACCGAGCTGCTCAGCGATGAGCGCGCCACCGCCTACATCGACGAGCTGAAGGCCGACTACGAGAAGGTGCGCCAGCTGCACGCGAACAAGAAGCAGACGCCGCTGGTGACGCTCGCCGCAGCGCGGGCCAACAAGGTACCCGTCGATTGGCAGGCTTACCTGCCGCCGGTGCCCAAGTTCATCGGCCGGCGCGTCTTCAGGAACTACGACCTGGCCGAGCTGGCCCAGCACATCGACTGGGGCCCGTTCTTCCAGACCTGGGACCTGGCGGGGCCCTTCCCGCAGATCCTGAAGGACGAGATCGTCGGCAGCGAGGCGCAGCGCGTGTTCAGCGACGGCAAGCGCATGCTGCAGCGCCTGATCGAAGGCCGTTGGCTGCAGGCGTCCGGCGTCTTCGGCCTGTTCCCTGCAGCGCAGGTGGGCGACGACGACATCGAGATCTACGAAGACGAATCGCGCGCCAAGGTGCTGATGACCTGGCGGGGCTTGCGCATGCAGTCGGAGCGCCCGGTGGTGGACGGCGTGATGCGGCCGAACCGCTGCCTCGCCGACTACATCGCGCCGCGAGGCAGCATGCCCGACTACATCGGCCTCTTCGCCGTCACCGCCGGCCTCGGTGTGGACAAGAAGGAGCAGCAGTTCATCAAGGACCTGGACGACTACTCGGCCATCATGCTGAAGGCCCTGGCCGACCGGCTGGCCGAGGCCTTCGCCGAGCGCCTGCACCAGCGCGTGCGCACCGAGTTCTGGGCCTATGCGCCCGACGAGGGCCTCAGCAACGAGGACATGATCGCCGAGAAGTACCGCGGCATCCGCCCGGCGCCCGGCTACCCGGCCTGCCCGGACCACCTGTCAAAGCGCGGCCTGTTCGAGGTGCTGAACCCGGCCGAGATCGGCATGGGCCTGACCGACAGCATGGCGATGACGCCAGCGGCCAGCGTCAGCGGCTTCTACATGGCGCACCCCGAGGCGAGCTATTTCAACGTCGGCCGCATCGGCGACGACCAGTTGAAGGACTGGGCCGCGCGGATGGCGCTGGACGAGGTGGCGGCCGGTCGCGCGCTGGCGCCGCTGCTCGGCTGATAACAGCGGCTTACAACTGCGGCGCCCCGGGTGGCGGGGGCGGCGATGGCGGATGGCATGCTGCGTGCCCTCCGTTGACTATCGCTGTTAGAACAAGGTTTCCGATCATGAAGACCCTCGCCGCCCTCGCCCTGTCCATCGCCGCTGTCGCTGCTCCGGCAATCCAGGCTGCCCCGGCACCGCTGTGCCGCGACTGCATGCGTGTGCTGAACGTCCACGTCGAACAGCGCAAGGCCGAATCCGGCAGCGGCGCGGGCGCCGTCGGTGGCGCGGTCATCGGCGGCCTGCTCGGCAACCGCGTCGGCGGCGGTACGGGCCGCGCGCTGATGACGGTGGGCGGCGCCGCGGCCGGCGGCTATGCCGGCAACGAGATCGAGAAGAACATGCACAAGTACAGCGTCTGGGTCGTCCAGCTGAAGCGTGCTGACGGCACGGTCCGCAACCGCGAGCTGCGCAACGATCCGCATGTGCGCCAGGGCGACGTCGTCGTCGCGCAGAAGGACGGCCGGCTGGTTCGTCGCGGCTGACCGGCCCTTAGCGCCGCAACTGGATCGCCTCGGCCATGTGCGCGCTGCCGATCTCGCGCGTGCCCGCCAGGTCGGCGATCGTGCGTGCGACGCGCAGCACGCGGTGGTAGCTGCGGCCTGACCAGCCGAGCCGCTCGGCGGCTTTCAGCAGCAGGGTCATCGCCGCGCCGCTGGGCAGCGCATAGTCGTCGAGCAGCTGAGGCTCCAGCAGTGCGTTGACGCAGGCCTGGCGCGCGATCGCCCGTTCGCGTGCGGCGCGCACCCGTTCGGCGACGACGGCGCTGGACTCGCCGTCGGGTGCCGCGGCGAGCGCTGCCGGCGGCATCGCAGGCACCTCGATGCGCAGGTCGATGCGATCGAGAAAGGGACCGCTGAGGCGAGCTTGATAGCGGGCAATTTGCTCGGAAGTGCAACGGCACTCGCGCAGCGGATTGCCGGCCTGGCCGCAAGGGCAGGGGTTTCGTGCCGCGATGAGCTGGAAGCGGGCAGGGAATTCGCTCTGCCGCGCGGCTCTAGATATCGTGATGCGGCCGGTCTCCATCGGCTCGCGCAGCGCTTCGAGCGCGGCCCTGTTGAACTCGGGTAGCTCGTCCAAAAAAAGAACCGAGTTCAGCGCCAGCGAGATCTCGCCAGGGCGCGGCGGCGACCCGCCGCCGACCAGCGCCGCGCTGGATGCGCTGTGGTGCGGGCTGCGCAGGATCCGCCGGCCCCACATCGAGGCGTCGAATTGCCCGGCCAGGCTCAGCACCGCGGCGGAGTCCAGCGCCTCGTCGTCGTCCAGCGGCGGCAGCAGGCCGACCAGGCGTTGCGCGAGCATCGATTTGCCGGTGCCCGGCGGGCCCGTCATCAGCAGCGAATGGGAACCCGCCGCGGCGATCTCCAGCGCCCGCTTCGCGCCGGCCTGGCCCTTGATGTCGCGCAGCTCGGGCAGCGCCGGCGGCGCGCCGCGCGGCAGCGGCTGTGCGACGGGGAGCGGGGCCTCGCTGGCGGGCACCAGTGCGGCGACGACGTCGAGCAGGTGCGCGGCGCGGCGCACGTCGACATTGCCGACCAGCGCCGCCTCCGCCGCGCTCGTTGCGGGCAGCACCAGCGCCTTGCCGCTGCCTTCGCGCCGCAGCGCCAGGCTCATCGCCAGCGCGCCGCGCACCGGTCGCAATTCACCGGTCAGTGACAACTCGCCGGCGCATTCGATCCGCTCGAGCTGCGCGGCGTCGATCTGCCCGCTGGCGGCCAGGATGCCCAGCGCAATCGGCAGATCGAAGCGGCCGCCTTCCTTGGGCAACTCGGCGGGCGCGAGGTTCACGACGATCTTCTTGTTGTGCGGGAAGCTCAGCCCACTGGTCTGGATCGCCGCCCGCACCCGTTCGCGCGATTCCTTCACCTCGGTTTCCGCGAGGCCCACCAGCGTGAAGGAGGGCAGGCCGTTGGCCAGATGGACTTCGACGCTGACGGCGGCGGCGCAGAGGCCGTCGAGGGCGCGGCTGTGAACGATGGCGAGGGACATCGGCGGAACTCCGGGGAGACTGCTGGCGGAACCGAGGGCGGGATTGTGCATGGCCGCTTCGCCGGCCGGCGGCAGTGGGCGTGCACGAAGTAGGTGCGTGCGGGCCGGCGGGCGTTTCGCCCGCTTGACGCCAATTTGGTGCATCAAGGTGGCATTTCCGCGGGTTCACCCTCGGTTATGAGGGGTCGATGGCCCGGCATGAGGCACGGATGCACCGTCGCGCGCCGGCTTCGGGCTTGGCACGGAAGCTGCAAAGACCGGTCGAAGTCCGCCTTGTCTCACCCCAAATCCCCCTAATGAGGAGAACACGATGAAGTCGATTCTTGCCGTGCTGGCCGCCACCCTGGCCACGAGCGCCCTGCCGGCGATGGCCGCCGACGAAGCGCCCGCGGAACCGGCGGCGGCTCCGGCCGATCCGCTGTCGTTCAACCTCAGCGTGACCAGCGACTACCGCTACCGTGGCATCTCCCAGACGCGCCGCAAGCCGGCCCTGCAGGGCGGTGCGGACTACGCGTTCGACAGCGGCTTCTACGTGGGCACCTGGCTGTCGACGATCAAGTGGATCAAGGATGCCGGCGGCAAGGGCAGTGTCGAGTGGGACATCTACGGCGGCTACAAGACCGAGGTCGCCAAGGGCCTGACCCTGGACGTCGGCGTGCTGCAGTACGAGTACGTCAACAACAAGCTGGGCGACGTGGAAGGGTGGGCCAACGCCAACACCACCGAGATCTACGGCGCGCTGACCTTCGGCCCGGTCACCGCCAAGTACTCGCACAGCCTGACCAACCTGTTCGGCACCGTCGACTCGAAGAACAGCGGCTACCTCGACGTGTCCGCGGCGCTGGACGTCGGCGGCGGCTTCACCTTGACGCCGCACGTCGGCCACCAGACGGTCAAGCACTGGTCCGCCGGTTCGTACACCGACTACTCGCTGACCCTGAACAAGGACTTCGCCGGCCTGACCTTCGGCGCCGCCGTGATCGGCACCGATGCGACCAAGTCCTCCTATTCGGATCCGAACGGCAAGTTCAACGGCAAGACCCAGCTGGTCGTGTCGGTGAAGAAGACGTTCTGAGCAGACATCACGGACACACCAGGAGCTGAGCATGAAATTGATCACCGCCGTCATCAAGCCCTTCAAGCTTGACGAAGTGCGCGAGGCGCTGAGCGCCATCGGCGTGCAGGGCCTGACCGTCACTGAGGTGAAGGGCTTCGGCCGCCAGAAGGGCCACACCGAGCTGTACCGCGGCGCTGAGTACGTCGTCGACTTCCTGCCCAAGGTGAAGATCGAGGCGGCGGTGGCGGACGACGTGGTCGAGCGCGTCATCGAGGCGATCGAGTCCGCCGCCCGCACCGGCAAGATCGGTGACGGAAAGATCTTCGTCTCGCCGCTGGACCAGGTGGTGCGCATCCGCACCGGCGAGACGGGCCAGGACGCGCTCTAAGCCATAACAACAGACAGCAAACGGAGATCCTTTCGATCATGATGAAGAAACTTCTCGCCACACTGGCCCTGGCCGCCGCGGTGTTCGCACCGGGCGCCTGGGCGCAGGATCCGGCGGCCTCCGCCCCGGCCGATGCGCCTGCCGCGGTCGCTTCCGCGCCGGCTTCCGATGCCGCTCCCGCTGCTGCGCCGGCGGCCTCCGGTGCCGCTTCCGCGCCCGCCGATGCGGCCTCGGCCGCGCCGGCACCGGTGCCCAACAAGGGCGACACGACCTGGATGCTGCTGTCCACCCTGCTCGTCATCATGATGACGGTGCCGGGCCTGGCGCTGTTCTACGGCGGCCTGGTGCGCAGCAAGAACATGCTGTCCGTGCTGATGCAGGTGATGGTCGCCTTCTCGATGATCCTGGTGCTGTGGTGCCTGTACGGCTACAGCCTGGCCTTCACCGAGGGCAACAAGTTCATCGGCGGCACCGACCGGATCCTGATGAAGGGCATCTGGGACAACGTGGCCGGCACCTTCGCGAACGCGGCGACCTTCAGCAAGGGCGTCTACATCCCCGAGATCGTGTTCGCCTGCTTCCAGGCCACCTTCGCCGGCATCACGGCCTGCCTGATCGTCGGCGCCTTCGCCGAGCGCATCAAGTTCTCCGCCTGCCTGCTGTTCCTGGCCATCTGGTTCACGTTCAGCTACCTGCCGATCGCCCACATGGTCTGGTTCTGGGCCGGCCCGGATGCGTACACCTCGGCTGACGTGGTCGACAAGGTCAACAGTACGGCCGGCATGATCTGGCAGTGGGGCGCGCTGGACTTCGCCGGCGGCACGGTGGTGCACATCAATGCCGCTGTTGCTGGCCTGGTGGGCGCCTTCATGATCGGCAAGCGCATCGGCTACGGCAAGGAAGCCTTCACGCCGCACAGCCTGACCCTGACGATGGTCGGTGCCTCGCTGCTGTGGGTGGGCTGGTTCGGCTTCAACGCCGGCTCCGCGCTGGAAGCCAACGGCTTCGCCGCCCTGGCCTTCATCAACACGCTGATGGCCACCGCCGCCGCCGTGCTGGCCTGGTGCATCGGTGAATCGCTGCTGAAGGGCAAGGCCTCGATGCTGGGCGCTGCGTCCGGTGCCGTCGCCGGCTTGGTCGCCATCACTCCGGCTGCCGGCAACGTCGGCATCGGCGGCGGCTTGGTGA
>Ga0247779_1000074_pt1 | contig 83918 bp, 65 predicted proteins | sample UWRJL221509R5_FD_179925 | JGI IMG/M metagenome (GOLD analysis project Ga0247779, IMG submission 179925) | Plant litter microbial communities from Arlington Agricultural Research Station in Wisconsin, United States - UWRJ-L221-509R-5 | ecosystem: Environmental > Terrestrial > Plant litter >... | reverse complement strand
AGATGGGCACGGTCGAGCTGCTCACCCGCGAGGGCGAGATCGCGATCGCCAAGCGCATCGAGGAAGGCCTCAACCAGGTGCAGTCCGCGCTGGCGAGCTTCCCGTGGTCGATCCAGCTGCTGATCGAGGAATACGACCAGCACACCGAAGGCAAGAAGCGCCTGTCCGAAGTGCTCGCCGGCTTCGCCGATGTCGAGCAGCCGGACGTGGTCATCGCCGAGGCCGCCGTCGACGGCGATGCCGTGGCCGAGGAAGAAGACGATGCGGCCGACGGCGACAGCGAGGAGGCCGGCCCCGGCGACACCGGCATCGACCTGGTCGAGGTCGCGCGCCGCATGGACGAGCTGCGCCAGCTCTACGCCAAGTTCCAGAAGGCGGCCGAGAAGTACGGCAGCGCCGACCGCAAGTCGCAGAAGCTGCGCGACGAGATGGCCGAGGCGTTCCTCAAGCTGAAGCTGCCGGCGATCATGATCGACAGCTTCGTCAAGAAGCTGCGCGACGTCGTCAACAACATCCGCCACCACGAGCGCATGATCGGCGAGCTGTGCATCAAGCACGCCCGCATGCCGCGCAAGGACTTCCTCAAGCTGTTCCCGTCCAACGAGACCAATGTCGAGTGGGCGGACGAGCTCGCGCGCAAGCGCCAGAAGTGGTCGCCGGCGATCAAGGCGAACCGCGACGCGATCGTCGCCGAGCAGGAAAAGCTGATCGCGACCGAGAACGTGCTGTACCTGGCCGTCTCCGACATCAAGGAAATCAACCGCGCGATGTCGATCGGCGAGGCGAAGGCCCGCCGCGCGAAGAAGGAAATGGTCGAGGCGAACCTGCGCCTGGTCATCTCGATCGCGAAGAAGTACACCAACCGCGGCCTGCAGTTCCTCGACCTGATCCAGGAAGGCAACATCGGCCTGATGAAGGCGGTCGACAAGTTCGAATACCGCCGCGGCTACAAGTTCAGTACCTATGCGACCTGGTGGATTCGCCAGGCGATCACGCGCTCGATCGCCGACCAGGCGCGCACGATCCGCATCCCGGTGCACATGATCGAGACGATCAACAAGCTCAACCGCATCAGCCGCCAGATGCTGCAGGAAATGGGTCGCGAACCGACGCCGGACGAACTGGCGATCAAGATGGAAATGCCCGAGGACAAGATCCGCAAGGTGCTGAAGATCGCGAAGGAACCGATCTCGATGGAAACGCCGATCGGCGACGACGAGGATTCGCACCTCGGCGACTTCATCGAGGACGCCGCGATCGTTTCGCCGATCGAGTCGTCGACGAACATCGGCCTGATGGAAACCGTGCGCGACGTGCTGGCCGGCCTGACGCCGCGCGAAGCGAAGGTGCTGCGCATGCGTTTCGGCATCGACATGAACACCGATCACACGCTGGAAGAAGTCGGCAAGCAGTTCGACGTCACACGCGAACGCATTCGCCAGATCGAAGCGAAGGCGCTGCGCAAGCTGCGTCATCCGAGCCGCTCGGAACAGCTGCGCTCGTTCCTCGATCTCGAATAAGCGCCACACGCCGGTTGCCGGACGAAAGGGTGGGCTCGCGCCCGCCCTTTTTTTCATGCAGCGTCAGCGGCGCGCTCAGCCGGCGTCGTAGAAGAACTGCTCGTGCACGATCTTGCCGTCCTTGACCCGATAGACGCAGATCTCCTGCATCTGCATGCGGCCGTGATTCTTGAACGTCGCGTCCATTGTCATCACCAGCGAAAACCAGTTGCCGGCAACGATCGGTTCGCCGACGCTGCCGCCGTGGACTTCCTCGATGTCCGCATTGAAGCGGCGCCCCTTCTCGCGAATCGCCTCCATGCCCTTGGCGTTGCCGAGCGCGCCCGGCGGCAGACCTTCCATTTCGATGCTGACCGCGTCATCGGCATACAGCTCGGTCTGCGCCTGCTCACCCTTGCCTTCGCGGCACAGTTCGACCAGACGTTTCGCAATCGCTTCGGTATTCATCGTGTTTTCCACTTCGTTGGGGCCGCCACTCTAGGTGGATCCTGCTGACAGCATCGTGGCAGCAGCCTTCATGGCTGGCGGCTCGCTGGCTCCTCGCCTATCATCACCGCACGGGCCTATAGCTCAATTGGTTAGAGCAGGGGACTCATCGAAAGGTGCCGCCATCGCGAAAGCGCTGGACGGGATCGGGATGAATTCAGGGAAACCTTCACGGCAGCCGACGCGGCTGGACGATGGCAACCCTGAGCCAAGCCGCCGGTACACCGACGGAAGGTGCAGAGACTACCTGGGGGCTGCAGTGCCCTTGATCACAGGCTAGAGCGTCCCGCACCCCACCAGCGCAAGCTGCGGGTGAAGAGATAGTCCGCGCCGGTCGGAAACGATCGGATCAAGCGAATCCCTTGGTTCCAGGTTCGAGTCCTGGTGGGCCCACCAAATCGACTACCACCAGTGTCCCGTGTTCTGGAAAGCATAGTTTGGCCTGAATGGCCAACTTCTTTTTCCAGAAAGCATAGTCGGACCGGGGCGACATCGGGGGCCTCGTTAGACAGCCTCTTATGGCTCCATCTTGTCACAGCGCGTGGCGTAACTCTTCTTGGTTACGCAGCGGATCAGCACCGGTATGAAGCGCAGCAGCGCCAACACCATTGCCATGGCGGCGATAGCGTCGGGTATCGACAGCATGATGTGACCACCATGTGTCGGGTACCAGGCCAGAGCGATCAAGGCACAGGCGATGGCAAGACTGAAGAGAATAGATGCGATGCGATTGTTCGACATGGTGCCTCCAGATGTGGGGCCGGGTCGACCGGCGTTGGTCTCGGCTATCGGAACCAAAGTCGTGGCTACACGGGATTTCTTACAGAATTTCTTCGAGTGACTTCAGTTTCCCGGTGAGCTCCAGGAGTTGGTGCCGCCTGGCACGCGCCAGTACAAGACCCGTGATGATCATCAGGACAAGGACGGTCAGGCCAACGATTGTTTGCATCAGCGCCAGACCAGATTGAACGGCGTACCCACCGGGAGCTGTCCTCGGTGCCAGAACCCTCATCAGAACCGTCCCTGCTAGCGCGCCCAGCGGTGTCCCCAGATAGAGGCAGCGCGCCTGAAAGAGCCCCCGCTTGGCCCGGACGATCATGCGCTTCAGCAGACTGACCGTATCAAGGTCGAGCAGATCCACGAAGTGGCAGCGCATATGCTGATACCCGAGCGCACCGGCCATGAAGGCAATCCACAGCGCACTGATGAGCCCATGGGTACCGTATCGTCCGGTAGCCTCCTCAAAAACCAGACACGATGCAATGCCGCAGAGAATGGCGATGAGGATTCGGTGCTGCCGGCGCTGCGCGTTCTTCAAACGCTGCATGTCCTGCATGAGCTGCCGGGTGTCCGGCTTGGGTGCGGATTGCCAGAGGGTGGCGAAAGGATCGGTGTGCGATGGCTCACTCATGGCTCGGCTCCGAAATTTGACCGGATGAAAGTCTTGGCACGATGCAGCCGCACGGACGCGTTGTTTTCGCTGATGCCGAGGATCATCGCGATGTCCTTGATCGGTATCTCCTCGAGATAGAGGCCGGCGACCGCCTTCAGCGGCTCCGGCAATTGGCGTATCACCCTGGTCAGGCGAGCCAGTTGCCTGGCGTGGTCAGTGGTTTCGTCGACGGCTATGGCCATGTCCGGAATGTTGTCGCTCAAGGGTTCGTCCTTGCGCACCAATGCGCGGCGCACATGGGTGACGCAAATGTTCTGGGCGATGCGGGCGATATAGGGTTTGAGCATCGACGGGTTGTCCAGGCGAGGCAGCGCCTGCCAGACAGCCAGCCAGACTTCTTGCACAAGATCGTCGATGCGGTCGGGGTAGCGCTCATAGACCGTCGCAATGCGACGGACCATGCCTGCGTGCTTGTCGACGATCGCTTCAAGGCTCAACACGATGTTGGTATTCCGTCCCCCTTCGGATGCATTAGTCGCTTGAACCGGGATCTCCTTACAAGGGGGAGCAGCGAAAAATTTGCGCCCGATGCTGTAAGACCCGCCTCCGGCCCTCGACTCCACGTTTGACGCCAAGCCGGCGTTCTTGCAGAGGGACACAATCTTGAACACGCGTGGGACGAAACGATCGGTAGCGAAGCGCCTGTTCGCCGTCAGCAGTCTGTTGGCCCTGGCCATCGGCACGGCCTCGGCCGAAGATGCAGCAGGCGATTGGGGCGGCCTCCTGGCGGGCCAGTACCGCATCGTGGTGCACGTCACCAAAGATGGAGCAGGCCACTACGAGGCGACGCTCGAAAGTCCAGATCAGGGAAGCTCTGTTCTGCCCGCCGCCGACGTTGTGAGCGATGCCGACCATTTGAGTTTCACCCTCCCGAAGTTCAGCGCCACCTACAGGGGACGCTGGGATGCGACCAAGAAAGGCTGGGTCGGGACTTGGTCGCAGGGAACCACCGTGCCGCTCGTCCTGACCCGGATGACGGACCAGACGTCGGGCATCGCGCCTCCGAAGCGTCCACAAGAAGAAGCGATTGCCGCCGGCATGCGCCCTTACCGGCAGCAGGAAGTCACCTTCGACAATGCATCGGCAGGGATCAGGCTGGCTGGCACGCTCAGCGTGCCCGAGGGTGACGGCCCCTTTCCAGCCGTCGTGCTGATCGGTGGAACTGGCCCCGGAACGCGCGACGAAAACAGCTATGGCCACAAAATATTTGTTGTCCTTGCTGATGCCCTCAATCGTCGCGGGATCGCCGTGCTGCGCTATGACAAACGGGGCATTGGCGCATCAGGCGGAGACTTTGCCGCGGCCACCATCCCCGACTTCGCTTCCGATGCCGAAGCGGCCGTGACCTTCCTGAGGTCACGCCCCGAGATCGATGCGAAGCATATCGGTCTCATCGGCCATTCGGAGGGGGGCGCCATCGCACCCATGATCGCCGTTCGCAATTCGGCCGTGCGGTTCGTTGTACTCATGGCCGGACCGGGTATGCGCATCGGCCGGCTCTTGAATCTGCAAGACGCCCGGATTGCCAGGGCATCCGGCGTTCCCGAGGAGCAGATTGCAAGGCGGAGCGCCTTTTTCAACAAGCTCTATGCCGATTTGGCGACCGCAAACAGCAGCCCGGCAGCGCTGTCAGTCGCCAGGGTGGATATTGCGCAAGGCGTCGCCGACAAGGTCATCCGACCAGACAACGCGGACGCACTTGCTCATCTGGTGACCAGTCCCTGGGCGCGGCAGGCCTTCAACTACGACCCCATCCCGAAACTCCGCGCGCTACGAGTACCGGTGCTCGTGCTTGATGGCAGTCGCGACCTCTACGTACCGCCGGAAGACAACCTGCCCGCCATCAAGGCTGCCCTGACAGGCAACCCCGGGGCGACGATTGTCGAGCTCCCAAACATCAACCACATGTTCCAGACGGCCAAAATCGGAACGCCAGCGGAATCTGCCAGCATCGAGGAAACAATCTCACCGGTTGCTCTGAAAGAGATTGACGATTGGGTGGTGGCGCACGGCTCCTGACGACAGGGCCTCCCGAGAGATCGATTCTCTTGGGACGCCTTGGAACGCCTGCATTGCTTCCCGGAATGGCGCCGACATCTCCCGATCTCGCCGCGAGCATGCCGCCGCGGCCCTTTTATTACCGCACTGCTGAGCGAACGACAAAGCACGATCACTTTGCTGAGCATTGGCCTTCCTTCGAATGAACCGCGACTGGTCTTGATAAGGTCTGGCTCCAGCGCCGACCTGACGTTGCTCGGCATCCGGGTATACGGTCTCAAAGCGGATCGTGGTGATGCGAGCCGCGACCGAAGGATGACGGCGCGGTCAAATTATGCTTCGCGGTCATGGCCAAACTATGCTTTGCAAGTGCGGCCAAACTATGGTTTCACGCACAGCCGTGTGTGCCACCACACCCTGAAGAGGGGAACGACCCTCAGCGTTCCGTTGCTGTTCGAGCCGAATGCGTCGAGGCTCGTCCGGTCGATCGCGCGCACGTCGATCCGCACGACCTTCACGACGTCTTCGAGATTGACGAACACGTTTGCGCGCTCGTCGCCGACGGCAAGCTCCGGCTTGCGTGGCAGCGCGATTCCGGACACGCATTGATTCGTCGTGAGATCGATCACCCGAATCGACAGCCATCAATTCTCACCCGCCGGTGCCGCCGACATCGTGATGGGCGAGCTCATGCCATGGCGGAGACTTCGAAAATGCCGGCGATGCGACAAAGCAGAACAGCGCCAGCGGCCCGACAATTTTTTTGTGACAGGGACGCTCCGATCGGTCAGTGCGTCCGTTGCACTGGACGCTGGCGGAACGCAAAGATGAGAGAGAGCATGATGGCGAGCAACACAGCGGACGCCAGGAAGCGGCTGAGTGCCAAACCTCCGTTCTCCGTGGGTTTGTCGAGGAAATCGCCGACCACCGCGCCCAACGGGCGCGTGAGCACGAACGCCATCCAGAAGAGCGTGGTGCGGGAAATCTGTGTGAAGGAATACGCCACGGCCACGAGTGACAGCAGCCCGCCGAAGATGATGATCGCTCCGGTGTAACCGAGCCCCACACTGTCGGCCGTCCAGTCGCCCAGCGCGGTGCCGAGAGTCTGAGAGAACATGATCGTGACCCAGTAGAAAACTTCAGCTCGCGGTGTCGAAACGCTATCGACGGCGATTGTGCCCATCGTGCGATACCAGACGATGAGCGACGTGATCAGAAGCGCGAGCAGCACGGCGCTACCACCTGCATAACCGATACCCAGCGACCGATCGGCAAAATCTGCGAGTGTTGTTCCGACTGTCGTCGTCGCGACGATCGTGACCCAGTAAAGAAGCGGATGGAACTTGGCGGCGTTGATCTGCGCGACGACGGCGAGCGCAAACGTCAAGGCAAGGATTCCGGTGCTCATGAGATACCCCAGATCGAGCGACATTGACAGAGCGTCTCCGCCGGTCTCGCCCAACGTGGTCGCGGCAATCTTGATCAGCCAGAACACCAGTGTGACTTCTGGAACCTTGCTCTCGGCGAATGATGCGTTGTTCTGCACGGTGGAAACTCCATGGCAAAGGGGACAATCGATCGGTGCCCACGCCATCCACACAGACACACCCGCTGTCAGCGCGCATCGAGTGCTCGTGGTGAACAGGCGTGGCAATCGGGTGTGGCTCGCGCGAACACGGCGAAGCCACGGGCTTCCGGCAATCGCCTGACGACAATCGAACGCTCAGCAAATGCGCGGCGTTGCGAAGGCGCTCGCCAGGATCACCCCAACGATGGATCGCAATCTCCAGGCGCTGAGCCGGAGCGTCATCGTTCTCAAGAATCAAAGCGCGCATCGACGAACTCGCGATGGTGCAACGCGGAGCAGCGTAGATGGGAAGTCTTAAGACAAACTTAGTAGCGACTCCGCGCGCGTCGAAGCGCGCCGGGTTCTACCCGGTCCGTGGACACTTGTTCTCTTGAAAGAGGGCTACGGAAGCGCGCAACGCCACCACGCCCCCACGCGTGCCGGTGGGTCGAACACCAACGCCTCACGCAGGTTAATTTCCTGCGACACCGACAACCGCTTTCCGCCAACCTACCGATGCAACGTCCGAATCGCGTCGACGACGACCTCCGGATGATGCAACCCCTTGTAGACCGCCGGCGGTTTCCTATCCAGCTTCAGCAAGGTATAGACCGCGCTCATCGCGCAGCGCACGGAGTACTCGACGGTGAACACCACGTCGTCGGGTTGCTCGGCGTATTGACCCATGAAGGCGAGGTTGGTCGATCCCTGCGGGATCACCTGAGGTCGATCGCCTGCCTTGCGCACCATGAACTGGCTGGTGATGTAGGGCATGCTGCACGGGATGCAGTTGGAGCTGGCGATGATGGCCTTCGTATCTGCCGGGCTGAAATGCAGATGGCCGAGCACCTCCTGCAGGATTTCCGCGCCCGTGCATTCGGCCATGGGTTTTTTGACGTAGTCGCCGGGGCGGTCGTGGAAGAGGCCGTAGCCCCACCAGACGAACGTGCCTGGGGGTTGGTCCGGGAAAAACGGTTGATGGTAGATCGAGATGGTGATCAGCCAGCTGGAGTCCTTGAAGGTGATCAAACCACCGCTGCCGGGCTTGCTGCCGCTGAAGGTTTCCATCCGCTCGAAGAACAGCGGGTCCTTGACCGTGACGGTGTAGGAAATCCATGTCGATTCGGCGATGTTGCCGTTGAACGCCTTGGGATTGCCGAAGTGCGCTCGGCCCTCGGCCAGCGTTTCCCATAGTTTCCAGGCGCCCGCCTGGTTGCTGCGATCCATGAGCGGCGCCTGCGTCATCGATCCGAAACGCTTGTCCGCGGTCATCGAGCCGTTGGTGACGAACACCTTGTCACCTTCACCGACATCGATGTGTTCTTTGACTCCCTTGGTGCGGCATTCGATGCCGGTCACCGTGATCGCATCCGTGCCCGACTTGAAGTGCAGATTGTCGACGCGGACCTGAAAGCGAAAATCCACCCGACGATCCTGCAGCCAGCGCACCAGCGGAACGGCGAAGCTGTCGTACTGGTTGTACAGGCTGCGGTAGATGTTCTCCTGCGTGTCGATCGTCGAGAAGTGGTGCACGAATCGGTGCAGATAACGCTTGAACTCGATCGCGCTGTGCCAGCGCTCGAAGGCGAACAGGGTGCACCATTCGAACCAGAAGTTGGTCTGAAAGAAGTGCTCGCCGAAGCAATCGGTGATGCGCCGGTCGTCGAGCAGGCTTTCGGGCTCGGCCATGATCTTGATCAGATCCAACCGATCCTTCTCGCTGAAACCCATGCTGTGGAAATCGGGAATCTTCCCGTCGCGGTCGATCAGGCGCGCCTTGTTGTACCAGGGCGTCGCCTTGTTGGAGAGATCGGTTTCTTCCTTGACTGAGATGTTGGGATTGCTGATCGAGGGGATGGACGACAGCAGATCGAAGGTGCACTGATACATCGCTTCGAACATCCGGCTGCCGCTCATGTAGTAGCCGGTGTCGGAGTTGCCGTGCGCGTCGAAGGCGCCACCGAATTCGTGCGACTCCTCGAGGATCACGATGTCCTTGCCCGCAACGCCGCCGTCGCGGATGAGAAATACCGCGCCCGCCAGAGAGGCGATGCCGCTGCCGACGAAATAGTGCTTGCTCATGAATCACCTGCCTTTTGCCGTCCACAAAGATGCATAGCGAAGAGCGCCGATGGTTACCTGGGTCCATGTGCAGCGGTTCGGGGCAGGCGGCTGGTCGGCACTCTGTGAAGAACAAGGCGGCGGGTTGCGCGGATTCCGGTGGCGGCCAGTCTAGTCCCGGCCGTCGCCGCCAATTGTCAAAGATTGAGACCGCGCCTTCGAACAGCCACCGCGCCTCATGGCGCGGTTTTGGCCGGAACATTTTTGAAGTCGATGGGCAACTCGAATGGCGTCGACCGCGCCGTCGTGCCCGGCGGGTAGCGATGCGCGGTAGCTCATCACTGATCAGGTGAAGAGCGGGTGATCGAAGGTGGCTGGCCGCCCGACATGCCGGCTTGCGGGCCGGTTTGAACTTACTTGGGCGTGCGCGCGTCGAGCCTGCGATCCGCGCGTGGAAGTTTATGTCGAACGATTTTCGCCACGTCCGAATCCGGTTGCGCAGGAGGCCTCGTGTGACACGCATGCCGCGTGGAGCGTTGATCGAAACAAACACGCAGTGCGGCCAAACATATATTTATATACAAAACCAATAATGTGGGATCGGTGAGGGAATGACGCGCGAGGTTTCCGACGGCGCGATGTCGAAAGTACCACATCAGTTCCGACGTGCAGCCTCTGCGCCGCCGATGCTCCAGGGAGCAATTGTGGCTGAGGTAAATTCCCGCTCCTACGGCTGCGCCAGGGTTCGGCCTCTGGCGCGCGCGGCTTCGCTCGAAAAGCGTCGCTGAAAATCTGCCGGAAGAGCGCAGTGACAGCGTGAGCGACGCCTGATCTTCGATGAAAAAGAGCGTCGTGGCCCATCCGCGGCCCTTGAAGATTCCGCCTTGTCGGGGGATGCCTGCCCTTGTGCCTGAGGTAAAACCCGTGGCTCCGCATGAGGAATCCACCGTGGGGTCGATCCTTCGCCGCCGTCGACTTCAGCCGTCAAATTTTTGAAACTCCGAGAGAAGAATCGGTTGACAGATCGAGGAATTATCGATTTTCGATCGATAAAACTTCTGACTGGGGTACTCATCGAAGCCGCCTGCTCGGCGCCGGATGTCGGCGGAACAAAAAAGATAAGATAGCGGCGACATTTGATTGGTCCACAATACGCGGACGTATTGTCTTATTGATGTGCAATTTGCACATTGTGGACAACGATCACATCTTGGCGAAGCGGATCGGACTAGCGTTTCCGGCGTTTCGGGGAAAAAGCAGGCGGTATGACCGCCGTCAAACAGATCTGGGGTTATATATGCGTAGTATCCAAGCGTATCGGGCGATCGTCGCCCGAATCGGCGGAGCGTGGGCGAATCCGCCACAGCTTCTTCCCACGTCGCTGCGGCCGCTTGGCCGCCTCGAGAAAAATGCGTGGTCGCCGCGCGCGCAGAATCCGCGCGCCGATCGGGTCCCTGCGCCGCGTCGCCTGGCGCTGCATTTCGCGACCGCGGTTGCCTTGCTGGCGGGCAGCGCCGCGTATGCGCAGACCTGCCAGGAACTCGGCACGCGCATGCCGACGAGTCCGCCGGCCACCACCGGAAATCTCAGCAGTACCACCACTCCGCTGCAGGGCTGGACCAGCGCCACCTGGCAGAACTACAGCCTGACGACGCCGGACGCGACCAATCACGGCGCGCAGCTGTGGTTCGACGGGACAGGAACCCTCCCGATCAACCTCGGCTTCGTCACCACGACGGCCGTCAACAACCCGGTCAAGGTTTCGGGCGGTGCGGTGCTGACGTTCTCGCTCGCCTGGAACAACGGTCAGTACGGCACCTACGTTTCCGGCGCGAATGCCAATGCGCATCTGATCTACGACGGCAATCAGGTGCGCCTCGAGATGCTCTACAACGGCGTCGTCTACGCGACGATGCTCACCGCGCCGGTGGACGGGCGCGGCAACACCAATCCAGCCAATGCCAACGTGTACGCCAATTGGGGCCCGACCAATTCGAGCCTGACCGCGAACAACAGCGCGGTGTTCACCAATTCGCCGCCTGCAAGCCCGCCGCCTTCCTATGTCGGCGGCAGAGGCGCCGCGCTGTGGACGACGCCGGTGGTCAACTGGACTCCGATCAGCGTCCGGCTGCCCGACAACGTGCCGCAAACCGGGGCGATCCAGTTCCGCGCCACGCGCCTGGAGAGCGCGATGCTGGCGCCGGATGTCGATCGCACCGACGACATCTACATCAAGGACGTCGCGATCAACGACACCAGCGTGTGCATCGTCAAGAGCACGCCGCTCGGTTCGGGCGGGACCTTCAATTTCAGCGCGACCAATGTGGACTACGACAGCGGTGTCGCCGGTGTGCAGACCGCGCCGGCATTCCCGATCACCACCACGGGTCCGACCGCCGTGGCGCGCGACGGCGATTCCGCCGTGGCCGGCACCCAGCCTTTGCTCTTCACCAGCAACACCAGCGGTACCGGTACGCCGACCGGCAATCTGGTGACGATCCAGGAAAGCACCTTGCCTGCGGGCTATGCGCTGCGCAGCGTCGCGTGTGATCGCGGCGTCAGCGGCAGTATCGCGGCGAGCACGGTGGCGTTGACCGCCTTGCCTGCGGGCGTGATGACGACCTGCACGCTGACCAATTCGCTGCCGCAACTTTCGGTCACCAAGAGCGCTACACCGAGTCCCTTCATCGTCGGCCAGCCGGCCAGCTACACGATCACCGTCAGCAACGCCGGCCCGATGCCGGCGTCGGGCAGCATCACGATCACCGATGCGTTGCCGACCGGCATCACGCTGGCGAGTTTCGCCGGCGCCAACTGGGGCTGCGCCGGCAGTCCGGTGAGCTGCGTGTTCACCGGCACGCTCGGCGTCGGCGCCTCGACCACGGTGAGCTTGAACGTCAACGTCGGCCCGAGTGCGACCAACGGCAACAACAGCGCCACGATCAGCAGCAGCGACGACAACACCTGCCCGGCGGCTGCGCGCTGCACCGGCAGCACGACGGTCGCAGTGACGCCGGTGGCCGACGTCGCGATCAGCAAGACCGACGGCAGCACGACCTATGCGCCCGGCGCTCCGATCACCTACACCATCGTTGCGAGCAATGCAGGCCCGAGCGCCGTCAGCGGCGCGAGCGTCACCGACACGATTCCCGCGGCGATCAGCGGTGCGGCATGGACCGTCGTCTACGCGGGCGGTGGCGGCGGTCCGGCTGGCGGCAGCGGCAACATCGCAGCGTCGGTCAACCTGCCGGCCGGCGCCACGGCAACCTTCACCGTCACCGGTACGATCAGCGCCGGCGCGACCGGCAATCTCGTCAACACGGCGAACATCGCGGCGCCTGCCGGCACCACCGATCCCGTGCCGGGCAACAACAGCGCGACCGATACCGACACGCGCAGTCCGCAGGCGAACCTCGCCATCAGCAAGACCGATGGCACGACGGCCTACACGCCGGGCGGCACGACGACCTACACGATCGTGGTCGGCAATGCCGGTCCGAGCTCAGCCGACGGCGCCCTGTTCACCGACCCGGCGAGCAGCAATCTGACCGCGACCGCAGTGACCTGTGGCGCCGCTACCGGCGGAGCCGTGTGTCCGGCGCCGGGCAACACGACGGTCGCCTTGATGCAAGGCGCCGGCATCGTGATTCCGACCTTGCCGAATGGCGGCAGCGTCACCTTCACGGTCAACGCAACGATTGCGGCCGCCGCCACCGGCAACATCACCAACACCGCGACGATCGCGCCGCCGAGTGGCACCACCGATCCGACGCCGGGCAACAACAGCGCCAGCGACGTCGACGGCGGCTTGCCGCAGATCAACGTGGCGAAGACCGCGACGCCGAACCCGTTCGTGGTCGGCCAGCCGGCGAGCTACACGATCACGCTGACCAATGTGGGCAGCGCGTCGACCACGGGCACCATCACGATTGCCGATACCTTGCCGGCCGGCGTCACCCTCGCAAATTCCAGCGGCACGAACTGGAATGCGTGCAGCGGCACGACGACGCTGAGCTGCACATTCACGGGCACCCTGGCCGCAGGAGCGAGCACGACGCTGAGCTTGAACGTCGACGTCGCCGCGACGGCTGCCGACGCTGACAACACGGCGACCGCAAGTGGCGGCGGCGATCCGACCTGCCCCGGCGCGGCACACTGCAGCGGCAGCGTGACCGTGCCGGTCGACGCCGCGGCCGACATCGCCGTGAGCAAGACCGTGAGCAACGCGACGCCGAACGTCGGCGACAGCGTGACCTTCACGATCACCGCGACCAACAACGGCCCGAGCGACGCGACCGGCGTTGCGATCACCGACTCGCTGCCCAGCGGTTTGGCCTTCGTTTCAGCGACGCCGTCGCAGGGAACGTACACGCAGGCGAGCGGCCTCTGGACGATCGGTGCGCTCGCCAACGCTGCCGATGCGACATTGCAGATCACGGCGACGGTGCTGATGCCGGGAGCGCTCACCAACACCGCGACGAAGACGGCCGGCAACGAGTTCGATCCCAACACCGGCAACAATGCCGGCTCGGCGGTGGCGAACGCGCAACCATCGGCGGATCTGCAAGTCACCAAGACGGTCAGCAACGCGACGCCGAGCCTCGGCACCGATGTCACGTTCACGATCACCGTGCACAACGCCGGTCCGAACGACGCCACCGGCGTGGTGATCGACGATGCATTGCCGGCGGGCCTCACCTTCGTTTCGTCGGCGCCGTCGCAGGGAAGCTACGACAGCAGCACCGGGGTGTGACGCTCGGCGCGATTGCGAACGGAGCGGACGCGACCCTGGCGATCGTCGCCTCGGTGAACCTGCCGGGCGAACTCACCAACACGGCCTCGGTTGCGACCGCGGATCAGAACGATCCGAACCCGGCCAACAACAGCAGCGGTGTCACCGAGAACGGGCAGGCATCGGATATCCAGTTGCTCAAGGGCGTCGACAACGCCAACCCGCTGCGCGGCGACGATGTGACGTTCACCATCACCGCGACCAACAACGGTCCGAGCGCGGCAACCGGCGTCGTCATCAGCGACGTGCTGCCGGCGGGCCTGCTGTTCGTTTCGGCGACGCCCTCGCAGGGAACCTACAACAATGCGAGTGGCGTCTGGACGGTCGGCGCTCTCGCGGCGACCGGCCCGGCGGCGACCGTGACGCTGACGATCGTCGCGACGGTGGATACCGACAGCGGATTCACCAACACGGTGACGCTGACCGGTCTCGATCAGACCGACCCCAATCCGGCCAACAACAGCGCGAGCGTGCCGGTCGCGCCGATCGGCAGTGCTGATCTTTCGATCACCAAAACCGACGGTCGCTCGACCTACATCGCAGGCGATGCGATCAGCTACACGATCGTGGCGAGCAATGCCGGTCCGAGCGATGTGACTGGCGCAAGCGTCATCGACACCTTGCCGGCTGCGTTCAGCGGCGCAACCTGGACGGCAACGTATGTCAACGGCGCATCAGGTCCGCCGGGCGGCGTCGGTGACATCAACGTATTGGTGGATCTGCCGAGCGGAGCCAGTGCGACCTTCACGCTGACCGGCAGCGTCGCCGCGGGCACGACGGGCAACCTCGCGAACACGGCCACTATCGCCGCGCCTGCCGGTGCGATCGATCCGAACCCGACCAACGACAGCGCCACCGATACCGACGCCGAGCCGCCGGCGGCGAATCCGGACAGCGCGACGACACCGCAGAACACGCCGGTGACGACGAACGTATTGGACAACGACACGGTGCCGCCCGGCGGCGCGCCGCTGGATCCGGCGAGCGTGACAATCACAATTCCGCCCGCGCATGGCACGGTGACTTGCGACGCCGCTGGCGCGTGCACGTACACGCCGGACCCGAACTACAGCGGACCCGACAGCTATACGTACCAAGTGTGCGACACCTCCGCACCGACACCGACCTGCGTGACAGCGCTGGTGACGCTGACGGTGCAGCCGAACGTGGTCACGGCCAACCCGGATACCGCGACGACGCCGCAGAACACGCCCGTCACGACCGATGTGCTGGGCAACGACACGGTGCTGCCGAACGGGGCGCCGCTCGATCCCGCAAGCGTGATGATCACGACGCCGCCGGCCAACGGCACGGTGACCTGCGATGCGACGGGTACGTGCACGTACACGCCGAATCCAGGCTACAGCGGACCCGATACCTACACCTATCAGGTCTGCGACACGTCCACACCGACACCGGCGTGCGCCACGGCCAGCGTCACTGTGACCGTGGGTGCGAACACACCGGTCGCCAACCCGGACGACACGACGACGCCCTACGCGACGCCGGTGACGACCCCTGTGATCGCCAACGACAGCGTGCCGCCGGGCGGTGCGCCGTTGAATCCGGCAAGCGTGACTCCGTTGGCGCAGCCGGCGAACGGCACGGTGACGTGCGCGCCGAGCGGTGATTGCACCTACACGCCGAACGCGGGATTCAGCGGCACCGATGCGTACACGTACCAGGTCTGCGACACCTCCACACCGACGCCGGCTTGCGCGACTGCGACGGTGACTGTGGTGGTCGGCCCGAACGCGGTCAACGACACCAACACGACGCCGCAGAACACGCCGGTATCGGGCAATGCTGCCTCGAATGACCAATACCCGAGCGGCTCGACCTTCACGCTGACCGCGCCGGCCTCGAGCGGCACCGTCACGCTGAATCCGGATGGCAGCTACACCTATACGCCGGCCCCTGGATTCAGCGGCGTGGCGACGTTCGGCTACACGGTCTGCGAAGCCGCGCCGAACGACACGCTGTGCTCGAGCGCCACGGTGACGATCACGGTCGGTGCGAACAATGTGGTCGCCAATCCGGACACCGCGACGACGGCGCAGAACACGCCGGTGTCGACCAACGTGGTGACCAACGACAGCAGCAGCGGCGCGCCGTTGAATCCGGCGAGCGTGACGATCGTGACGCTGCCGACGCACGGTACGGTGATCTGCAACAACCCGACGGCGGGAACCTGCATCTATACGCCCGACGTGAATTACAGTGGGCCGGACAGCTACGTCTACAGCGTGTGCGACACCTCGATACCGACGCCGCTGTGTGCGCAGACGAGCGTCGACGTGACGGTGCAGCCCAATGTGGTGATGGCGAACCCGGATACGCAGAACACCGCGCAGAACACGCCGGTGACGACGAACGTGCTGGGCAACGACACGGTACCGCCGAACGGCGCGCCGATCGATCCGGCCAGCGTGACGCCGACGCAACCGGCGCACGGCACCGTGGTGTGCGACACGACGGGCGAGTGCACCTACACGCCGAACCCGGGTTACTCCGGACCGGACAGTTACACCTATCAGGTCTGCGACACCTCGGTGCCGACGCCGGTGTGCAGTTCGACCACGGTGCAGGTGACGGTCGGTGCGAACACGGTGGCGGCGAACCCGGACGTCGACGTCACGCCGTACGCAACGGCGGTGACCACCGATGTGATCGGCAACGACACGACGACGGGCGCACCGCTGAATCCGGCGAGCGTCGTGGTGACGACGGCGCCGGCCAACGGCAGCGCGAGCTGCGATACGTCAGGCGCCTGCACCTACACACCAAACGCGGGATTCAGCGGCCAGGATGTGTACACCTATCAGGTGTGCGACACCTCGACGCCGACGCCGGTGTGCGCGCAGACGACTGTGACGATCCAGGTCGGTCCGAACGCGGTCGATGACATCGAGACGACGGCGCAGAACACCGCCGTCAACGGCAATGCGGCGACGAACGATGCGTATCCGACCGGTTCGGTGTTCACGCAGACCAGCAATCCGCAAAACGGTACGGTCACGTTCAATCCGGACGGAACCTACACGTACACACCGGCCCCGAATTTCACCGGCGTGGACACGTTCGATTACCAGGTCTGCGAACCGGCTCCGAACGACACCTTGTGCGCCACCGCGACGGTCACGATCACGGTCAATCCCGGCACGGTCGCCGCCAACCCGGATACGACCACGACGCCCTACGCGACGCCGGTGACGACGAATGTGATCGCCAACGACACCTCGACCGGCGCACCGCTCGATCCCGCCAGCGTGACGATCACGACCGACCCGACTCACGGCACGGTGACGTGCGATGCGACCGGCGCCTGCACTTACACGCCGGACGTAGGCTTCAGCGGCAGCGACACCTACGTGTATCAGGTGTGCGATCAGTCGACGCCGACGCCGGTATGCGCGCAGGCCACGGTCACCGTGGTGGTTGGTCCAAACGCGCTGGACGACAGCACGACGACCGCGCAGAACACCCCGGTGAACGGCAGCGCGGCGACCAACGACATCTATCCGGCCGGTTCGACTTTCGAGAGCACGACGCTGCCGGCCCACGGAACGGTGACGATGAATCCGGACGGCAGCTATACCTACACGCCGGACCCGGGCTTCAGCGGCACCGACTCGTTCGACTACCAGGTGTGCGAGGCCGCGCCGAACGAAACGCTGTGTGCCACGGCGACGGTGACGATCACCATCGGTGCGAATACGCCGGTCGCCAATCCGGACACGGCGACGACGCCGCAGAACACGCCGGTGACGACGAACGTCGTGAGCAACGACACGGTGCCGCCCGGCGGCGCGCCGCTGGATCCGGCGAGCGTGACGATCACGATTGTGCCCGCGCATGGCACGGTGACCTGCGACGCCGCTGGCGCGTGCACGTATACACCGGACCCGAACTACAGCGGACCGGACAGCTACACGTATCAGGTGTGCGACACCTCCACACCGACACCGACCTGCGTGACGGCGCTGGTGACGCTGACGGTGCAGCCGAACGTGGTCACGGCCAATCCGGATACGGCAACGACGTCGCCCGATACGCCGGTCGTGATCAATGTGCTGGGCAACGACACGGTGCTGCCGAACGGTGCGCCGCTCGATCCGGCCAGCGTGACGATCACGGTTCCGCCGGCGCACGGCACGGTGACCTGCGACAGCAACGGCAACTGCACCTACACACCGAATCCGGGCTTCAGCGGAACCGATACCTACACGTATCAGGTGTGCGACGTCTCGGTTCCGACGCCGGTCTGCAGCACGGCGACCGTCACCATCATCACGAACGGCGCCGCTGCGAGTGCGGATCTCAACGTGCAGAAGACAGGTCCGGTGAATGCGACTCCTGGAACCAACGTGAGCTATGTCCTCAGCGTGACCAACACGGGACCGGACACGGCCGTTGCGGCGACGCTCGATGATCCGACGCCCGCCGGCCTCACCTTGATATCCGCCTCGACGCCGTGCCAGGGCGGATTCCCGTGCGCCCTCGGCGACCTCGCCGCCGGCGCCAACGTGACGGTGACGGTGACGTTCGCGGTGCCGACGACGGCGCTCGGCACGATCGTGAATACCGCGACGGTGACGAGTCCGACGCCGGACCCGAATCCAGCCGACAACTCCAGCACGGTGCAGACGACGATCGTGCCGCTGCAGCCTGGCACGGCAGATCTGGTCGTGGTCAAGAGCGGCCCGGCCAGCGCGAGCGCCGGAAGTGCCATCGCCTACACGATCGTGGTGAGCAATAACGGACCGGCCGATGTCCCGGACGCGGTGCTGACCGATCCGACACCGAACGGTCTGAATTTCGTCTCGGCGACCGCGCCCTGCAACAGCGGCTTTCCCTGCACGCTCGGTGCGCTAGCGAACGGCGCGAGCGTGACGATCACGGTGAACTACACGGTGCAGAGCGACTTCAGCGGCTCGGTGGTCAACACGGCCGGCGCCACTTCGCTGACCGTGCCGGACCTGACGCCGAACAACAACACGAGCACGCGGACCACGACGGTCGGAGGTGGAGGCGAGCCCACGCCGGTCACGCCGGTGCCGATCGATGCGCGCTGGATGCTCGCGTTGATGAGCCTGCTGCTGATGCTGCTGGCAGGGCTCGGCCTGTCGCGACGCGAGCGTTGATGCAGATCCTCCCGGCCGCGATGCGCGGCCGGGAGGGTTGATCGGAACTGACTGACGCAGATCTTAGACAGGCTCAAGTCGACTTCGCCGCTTCCCACTTCGGCTTCATCTCCTTGCCCCACTTGTCCGGATCGGACTCGTGCATCTTCTTCATCTTCTCGGCGACATCGGGATGTTCGCTCATCACATGTTTCGTCATGCTCTGAACCATCTCATCCCAGCTATCCGCACTGAGCTTCTTGTCACACGTTCCACCCAGCTCACGACACGTCATCGTCTTCACAAGATCTCCTTCATTCAAAACGGGGACGGAGGTAGTTAAGTGCACTCAGCTTCAGCGCCTGGGCTGAACCCAGCGCCTCGCCATCGCACATCCACTACTTGATCGTCTTCGCCGCCGCCTCGGCCACCGCCTGATCCTGCGCACCGACGCCGCCGCTGACACCGACCGCGCCGACGACCTTGCCTTTCGACTTCAGCGGAATGCCGCCAGCGAAAATCATGACGCGACCGTTGTCGGCAACCTCGATGCCGAAGAAGTCGCCGCCCGGCTGACTCTTCTCGCCGAGTTCCTTCGTCGAGATGTCGAATGCGCGAGCCGTGTAGGCCTTGTTGATCGAGATGTCGATGCTGCCGATCCACGCGCCGTCCATGCGCGCGTGCGCAATCAGATTGCCGCCGGCGTCGACGACCGCGATGTTCATCGGTTGCCCGATTTCGAGCGCCTTGTCTTCGCCGGCCTGGATGATCTTGCGTGCGTCGCTGAGCGTGAGCATGGGAGGAGTTCCTGCGTAGGAACTTGCATGCTCACGACACCCGCCTTAATCGCGAGCAACGTCGGCGCAGACGCATTCATCTAACGCTCGGTTCGACAGGCGGCAGTCTTTACATTCCCTCGTCGATGAATTCGGACTGAAGTCGCCTTTGCCTTATTCATCGGGCGCCTGCGATGCAGCGCGTCTCATGCGGTGTCCGCATTCCGCGACGATTCGCACTGAACTCTCATGGGCGTTGTTTCGACCGTCATCGCCTATTGCGGCACTCCGGTGTCGCCGCTCGAACTATGGTCGCGCTGGCGCTTCGATCCGTGGGTGCTTGCCGTGTTCGCGACGGCGGTCGGGCTTTACATCTTCGGTCGAAGTCGCATGAGCCAAAGCCGCGTCGAATCGGCCTCAGGCTCGGCACTGTGCTTCTACACAGGCACCGCCATCGCATTGCTCGCGTTGCTCTCGCCGCTATGCGCTCTGTCTGTTTCGCTTTTCTCCGCGCGCATCACCCAGCATATCGTGCTGCTGATGATTGCCGCGCCCTTGCTCGTCGCCGCGAGGCCGCTCGATGTGTGGTCGTTCGCGCTGCGTCGTCATTCCGCCAATGCGGCGATTGCGAAGCGCAGCTCGCGCAGCCATCCGATGATCGCTGCCGGCGTGTTCGCCATCGTCGTGTGGGCCTGGCATACGCCCTTGCTGTATGCGGCGACCTTCGATGGCAACGTCGCCTACTGGCTGATGCACATCAGCATGTTCACCTGCGCCTTCGCATTGTGGAGCGCGTTGCTCGATCGCGCAGGCGATCCCTGGGAGCGCATGCTCGCGGGACTTGCGAGCGCAGTGCAGATGGGCCTGCTCGGCGCCTTGATCACCTTTGCGCCGCATCCGCTCTACTCGCCGCATTTTCTCACCACCGACGCGTGGGGCATGGCGCCGTTGCAGGATCAGCAACTCGGCGGCGTGATCATGTGGGTGCCCGGCTGCGGTTTATTTCTGCTGGTGGCCTTGCTCGATATGTGGCGGGCGCTGTCGAATCCGTCGGCGCTGTCGCGGTTGCAGGCTCGATGAGAACACGCGCGCGTCGAGCAGAGACGATCGCGCGGAGCCCGCGCGCTAAGGGCCAGGCATTCCTGCGCATGGGCGCGGCGCCATTGTCCTACCTGACCTCGCACGGCGCCAAGGCCGATGCGACGCTGCCGCTGACGACCGGCCTCGCCGTCATTTCGGTCGCGGTGATCCTGGTCGTGACGGCGCTGTTGCTCGCTGGCGTGATCCGGCGCAGGGCACCGCAAACCGCTGCGCAGATCGACGATCGCGATGCCTCGGCCTGGCTCTACATCGGCGTCGGCGTCTCGACCTTTTTTCTGGTCGTCGCGCTGGTGTGGACCGTCCGCGTGCTCGGCGCGATCAATGCGCCCGTGGCGGCGCCCGCTTTCACGATCGAGGTGACCGGACAGCAATGGTGGTGGAAGGCGCACTATCTCGACGCCGATCCGTCGCGCGAAATCGTCACCGCGAACGAGCTGCATATTCCCGTTGGCAAACCGGTTCGCATCCAGCTGGTCGGTGCGGACGTCATCCATTCGTTCTGGGTGCCGGCACTCGGCGGCAAGACCGATGCGATCCCCGGACAACTCAACAACACCTGGATCGAAGCCGATCACGCGGGACGCTTTCGCGGCCAGTGCACGGAATACTGCGGCGAGCAGCATGCGCACATGGGCTTCGACGTCGTCGCCGAATCGGATGCGGATTTCGAACAGTGGCGATCGCGCCAACGCGAACCCGCCGCGCCTGCCGTTGACGCCACGAAGACCGGCGAGACTGCCTTCGTGTTTCGCTGCGGCGCCTGCCACACGGTCCGCGGCACCGAAGCCGGCGGCACGGCGGGACCGGACCTGACGCATCTGATGAGCCGCGCGTCGATCGCAGCAGACAGCCTGCCGAATGACGCCGGTTCGCTCGCTGCGTGGCTCGCCAATCCGCAGGCGATCAAGCCCGGAAATCACATGCCGACGCTGCAATTGTCGGGCGCCGAACTCGGCGCGATCGATGCCTATCTGGTCACGCTGAAATGAGCGAAGCGTCCGCATCCTTCCAGCCGGCGTCCGCGGACGACGCCGCGGGCGCCGGACGTCGCCGTCTCATGCAGCTGTGGAAGAGCGAGGACGGCCTCGTCGGCTGGATCGCGAGCGTCGACCACAAGGCGATCGGGCTGCGCTACATCGTCACCGCATTCGCGTTTCTGATTGCCGGCGGCCTCGAAGCGTTGCTGATGCGCGTGCAGCTGGCGCGGCCGAACCAGACTCTGTTGACGCCGGAACAGTACGACCAGCTGTTCTCGATGCACGGCATGACGATGATTTTTCTGTACGCGCTGCCGGTGCTGTCGGGCTTCAGCAACTACCTGTGGCCGCTGCTGCTCGGCGCGCGCGACATGGCCTTCCCGCGACTCAACGCGGTGTCGTACTGCATCTATGTCGCAGCAGGACTTTTCATGTACGCAGGTTTCGCCGTCGGTGCGGGGCCGAACGACGGCTGGTTCAACTACGTGCCGTATGCGAGCGCGCAGTTCAATCCCGGCCTCAACATGGATTTCTATTCGCTCGGAATGATCTTCCTCGGCGTGTCGACGACGGTCAGCGCGATCAATTTCATCGTCACGTTTCTGCGCATGCGCGCGCCCGGCATGTCGGTCGACAAGGTGCCGATTCTGATCTGGGGCACGCTGACCGCGTCGGTCGCGAATCTGCTCGTGGTTCCGGCGGTCAGCGTCGCGTTCTTTCTGCTCTGGATGGACCGGCAGTTCGGCACGCACTTCTTCGATGTCGCGCAAGGCGGCCAGCCGCTGCTGTGGCAGCACCTGTTCTGGATGTTCGGTCATCCCTGGGTTTACGCGATCGTGTTGCCGGCAATGGGCATGGTGTCGGACGGCCTGCCGGCCTTGTGCCGGCGCACCCTGGTCGGCTACGAAGCGGTCGCGCTCGCAACGGTGGCGACGATGGTGCTCGGATTCGGCGTGTGGGTGCATCACATGTTCGCGACCGGTCTGCCGACGATGGCGCTCTCGTTCTTCAGCAGCGCATCGATCGTGATCGCGATTCCGAGCGCGGTGGCGACCTTCGCCTGGATCGCGACGGTGTGGACCGGACGGCCGCAGATCAACACGGCCTTCCTGTTCTTCTCGAGCATGATCGTGCTGTTCGTGATCGGCGGCGTGTCGGGTTTCATGACCGGATCGGTGCCGGTCGATTGGCAGTTGACCGACACCTACTTCGTCGTCGCGCATCTGCACTACGTGCTGATCGGCATCAATCTGTTTCCGGTCGTCGGCGCGCTCTATTACTGGTTTCCGAAGATGAGCGGGCGAATGCTCGACGAACGCCTCGGCCGCTGGAATTTCTGGACGATGTTCGTCGGCTTCAACGTCGCCTTCCTGCCGATGCACCTGACCGGCCTGCTCGGGATGCCGCGCCGCGTCTACACGTATCAGGGCGACATGGGTTGGAATGCGTTGAACCTCGTCACCTCGGCGGGATCGTTCCTGTTCGCGCTCGGTGTTCTGCTTCTGCTGGTCAACCTTGCGCGCTCGCTGCGTCGCGGCGCGCGCGCGCCGGCCAATCCATGGAATGCGCCGACGCTGGAGTGGGCAGTGCCGTCGCCGCCGCCGCCGTACAACTTCGATGTGCTGCCGATCGTCGCGAGCCGTCATCCGTTGTGGGAAGACGCGCTGCACAGTCCCGAACGATCGACGATCCGCTCGTCGATCGTGCTCGACGAAGGTCGCGAGGCGCTCGCCACCACGCCGCGCGAAGCCGATCCGAACGTGGTGTTGAAGATGCCGATGGATACCGTCGCGCCGTTTCTTCTGACGGTCGCGATGTCGGCCGGATTCGTCGGGCTGCTGCTGCGCCACTGGTGGCTCGCGGCCGCCGCGGGCGTGCTGGCTCTGCTCGCCCTTGTGCTGTGGCTGTGGCCGCGGCGCGAGCTCGGTCAAGTGACGGCAGGCGCATGAGCACGGACGCGACCGCTCTGGATGCCTTGCCGGTCGGCGCGGTCGGCGAGCGCAGTGTCGGCTGGTGGGGCATGTTGTGCCTGATCGCGACGGAAGCCGCGCTGTTCGCCTATCTGCTCTTCAGCTATTTCTATACCTATGTACAACAAGGCCGCGCGTGGTCGCCGCAGCCGCATCCGCCGATCGCATTGGCAGCAGCCAATACCCTGGTGCTGCTCGCCAGCAGCGGCAGTGCCGCGTGGGCGGACCGTGCGGAGCGACGCGGCGCGCGCACGCCGGCGATCACCGCTCTGGCGCTGACCATTCTGCTCGGCAGCCTGTTCGCGATCGTGCAGGTGTTCGAATGGCGCGCCAAGCCGTTCACGCTGACCTCCGGCAGCTACGGATCGCTGTATTTCACGATCACCGGTTTCCACATGGCCCATGTGCTGGCCGGGATCGTCATGCTCGGCGTGATCCTGGTGTGGACTGCGCTCGGCTATTTCGATCGCCGGCGCCATCTGCCGCTGTCGATCGGCGTCGTCTACTGGCATTTCGTCGACGCGGTGTGGCTGTTCGTGTTCGCCTCGTTCTATCTGCTGCCGCGTTTGTGGTGATTGCATGAGCGAGATTCTTCCGCAGCCGGCAACGCACGTGGACAAGAACAGCACGCCGACCGCCGCGCTGTTGTTCGGTGTGTTCAGCGCTCCGCTCGCGTGGGCGGTGCAGCTTGCTTCGAACTTCGCGCTCGCAGCGACCGCGTGCTTCGATCACGGGGTCGCGCTGCATCTCGTTCGCCAGGCGCGCTGGAATTCGCGCGCGCCGATGCTCGCAGTGAATCTTGTAGCGATAGCGGTTGCCGCCGCTGCGATGATCGTGAGTCATCGCGCGTTTCGCCGCGCAAACCTGCGCAGTGCCGGCATGTCGAGCGCGCGTTCGCTCGGCGCCGCCGGCTTGATGTCCTGCGCCGTCTTCGTGATCGCGATGTTGTTTTCGTTGTTCGTTGCCGTCGCTTCGCCGCAGTGCGGCGGTTGAGCGACTGCTGCAGCCCTGTCTCTCAGGAAAAACAAGATGATCGTCAACGCGACTGAACTGCGCCGCCGTCTTCGTCTCCTTGCCTGGACTGTTGCCGCGCTGTGTGCGCTGCCGGCGGCTGCGCAGAGCACGCTTCCGGTCGCACCGGCGAGCGCGGCGCCGAAAGACGACGGACAGTGGACGATGGCCGAGAAGAACTACGCGGCCACGCGCTATTCCGAGCTCGCCGAAATCGACACCGCTTCGGTCAAGCGGCTGCAGGTCGCCTTCACATTTTCGACCGGCGTGACGCATGGCGAAGAGGCAGCGCCGCTGGTCGTCGACAACACGATGTACATCGTCACGCCGTTCCCGAACTTTCTGTACGCGCTCGATCTGACCCAGCCGGGTGCGCCGCTCAAGTGGGTCTACAAACCCAATCCGGCGCCGGCCTCGCAGGGCGTCGCCTGCTGCGATGTCGTCAACCGCGGCGCGGTGTACTGGAAAGGCAAGGTGATCATCAACACGCTCGACGGATTCACCATCGCCGTCGATGCGAAAACCGGCAAGGAAACCTGGCGCACGAAACTGGCCGACATCAATCACGGCGAGACGATCACGATGTCGCCGCTGGTGGTGAAGGACAAGGTGCTGGTCGGCGATTCCGGCGGTGAGTTCGGCGTGCGCGGCTGGCTGGCCGCGCTCGATGCCGACAGCGGCAAGCTCGCCTGGAAGGCCTATCACACGGGGCCGGATGCGGACGTGCTGATCGGCGCCGACTTCCATCCGTTCTACGCCTCCGATCGCGGCAAGGATCTCGGCGTCACCACGTGGCCGGCCGACGCCTGGAAGATCGGCGGCGGCAGCATGTGGGGCTGGATCGCCTACGACCCCGATCTCAATCTGATCTTCGACGGCGTCGGCAATCCCGGCCCGTGGAATCACGAGCAGCGGCCCGGCGACAACAAGTGGACGGCCGGCGTGTTCGCGCGCAATCCCGACACCGGCGCAGCGCGCTGGTTCTACCAGACCAATCCGCACGACGTGCACGACTACGACGGCATCAACGAAATCGTGCTGCTCGATCTGCCGATCAACGGACAAGTGCGAAAGGTGCTCGTGCATCCGGATCGCAACGGCTATCTGTACGTGATGGATCGTGCGACCGGTGAAGTGCTTTCGGCGGACATCTACGGGCCGGTCAATTCGATCACCGGCGTCGACCTCAAGACCGGCCGGCCGACGATGAATCCGGACAAGATTCCGAAACTCGGGCAGGTCGTGCGCGACATCTGTCCGACTGCCTCGGGCGTGAAGGACTGGAATCCGTCCGCGTTTTCGCCGCGCACGGGAATGCTCTACATCCCGCACGAAAACATCTGCATGGATTGGGAAAGCCTGCAGGCCAACTATGTCGCCGGCACGCCCTACGTCGGCGCCAACGTCGTGATGAAGCCGGGGCCGGGCGGCAATCGCGGCGCGCTGACCGCCTGGAATTTCCAGACGCACAAGGCGGCGTGGCAGATCAAGGAAGACCTTCCGCTGTGGAGCGGCGCGCTGACGACGGCGGGCGATCTCGTGTTCTACGGAACGATGGACGGCTGGTTCAAGGCGGTCGATGCGCGCAGCGGTCAACTGCTGTGGAAATTCAAGACCGACTCCGGCGTGATCGGCCAGCCGATTGCATACCGCGGACCCGACGGCCGCGAATACGTCGCGGTGCTCTCGGGCGTCGGCGGATGGGCCGGCGCGATCGTGCCCGGCAATCTCGATCCGCGCGATCCGAGCGGCGCGCTCGGCTTCGTCGGCACGATGGCCGACCTCAAGCAGAAAACGACTCCGGGAGGAACGCTGTATGTCTTCGCGATTCCAGCGAGCTGAGCGCCGCGGTGTCGCGCTCGCGGCACTGTGCGCGATCGGATTGTTCGCCTGCCAGCGTTCGCCGCAAGGCGCGCACGGCGCCGCAGTGGATGATCGTCAGAGTCCGAACGGAACCGCAGTTTCGACGCTGTTTCCCGGCGGCGGCACGGCGCCGGCCGCGGCCGAAGAAGGCCTGAAACTCGACGGCAATCCGCAGGCGATCGCCGAGGGCAAGCGCCTGTTCGGCTGGTACAACTGCGCGGGCTGCCACTTCAACGGCGCCGGCGGCATCGGACCTGCCTTGATGGACCAGGATTGGATCTACGGCGGCAGCATGGATCAGATCTATGCGTCGATCTATCAGGGCCGCCCGAACGGCATGCCGTCGTGGGGCGCGAAGTTGTCGACCACCGAGATCTGGCAGATCACTGCCTATGTGCGTTCGCTGTCGCGCGAGAACGAACAGGTCGCGATTCCGACGGCGCCACCCGCGCCCACGCCGAGCGACGCTGCGCGCGAGCCGGAAGTCGAACATGCGGTTCCGCCGGATGCGACGCCCGCCGCTGCGACGACGGCTCCGACACCGGACGCGCATCCCGCATGAATCCGCAGCGCCGACGCGCAGGGTTGGTCCGATGCGTGATGGCGTTGATGCTGGCTGCAGTTGCGACATCCGCTGCCGTCAACGCCAAAGACGTCCGCGTGCTTCGCGTCTGCGCCGACCCGAACAATCTGCCGTTCTCGGATCGGCGCGGCGATGGCTTCGAGAACAAGATCGTCACGCTGATCGCGAACGCGATGCGGGCCAAGGTCGAATACACCTGGTGGGCGCAACGCCGCGGGTACGCGCGCAACACCCTGAAGGCCGGCGACTGCGATCTGTGGGCCGGCGTCGCGCGTGGCGTGGAGACGATGGAGACGACGCAGCCGTACTATCGTTCGACCTATGTTTTCCTGACGCGCGCCGACCGCCATCTCGACATCGCTTCCTTCGACGATCCACGTCTGCGCACGCTGCGGATCGGCGTGCAGATGATCGGCAACAATTCGAGCAACACGCCGCCGAGTCATGCACTGGCGCGCCGCGGAATCATCGGCAACGTGCACGGCTACATGATCTACGGCGACTATGCCGCGAACGATCCGCAGGCGCCGATCGTGCGCGCGGTCGAGCAGGGCGAGCTCGATGTCGCCGTGGTGTGGGGCCCGCTCGCGGGCTACTACGCGAAGCGTTCGCCGATGCCGTTGAAGCTCAACAATGTGACGCCTGCGTTCGACGGTCCCGCATGGCCGATGGCCTTCGACATCAGTGTCGGTGTGCGGCGGGGCGATGACGCCTTGAGAAACGAGATCGATGCGATCCTGCAAGCGCAGCGGCAGTCGATCGATCACGTACTCGAGGTCTATGGCGTGCCGCGCGTTCGCGCAGACGATGCGGCGCAAGTGTCTGCGAATGGCGCGGCATCGCATTCGACGCAATGAAGCGGCGCGTTCGCGCGAAGGCTATTTCGGTCGCGGATCCTTCAAGTCCTTTCCGGGTTCGGCGACATCCGGTCGCGCGCTGCGAACGGCCTCGACCAGACTGCGTGCTGTGTTGCGCACTTCCTCCATGAGGTCGTGATCGCGATCCAGCGCTTCGTGACTGCTCGCATACGGCTTGTAGTAGCCGATGTAGCGATCGAGTACGCCGTGATTGCCGGCCTGGACCAGGGACATCGCGCTCAGCCAGTCCACCAGCGAGCGACGCAGCGCGCGCACGCCTTCGGTGTCGCCATGCACGACCAAGGCGAAGACGCGTCCTTCCAGATGCCGCGGATAATCCCAGCCGTCGAGTTCGATGCGCTTGGCGAGCGCTGCGTGTTTGCCCTGGGTAGTGGTGGGATCGGGATTGCCGCCGTCGGCGCAGACCAGGCGATCGATCATCAGCTTCAGCGCAGCCGGCGCCTGCAGCCAGTGCGTCGGCGTCACGATCAGGATGCCGTGCGCTGCGACCCAGCGTGGATACAGCTCATTCATCCAGTCGTTGGTCTGACCGAGTGAATGGTTCGGATAGCACGAACACGGCCAATGGCACAGCGGCATCGCGGTGGAAACGCAGGCCTTGCAGGGATGGATCGTGCGGCCGTACTCGGAGGTCGTCACACTGAGATCGAGGACATCGCATTCGATGCCGGCGTCTTCGATCGTCGTGCGCGCAAGCTCGGCGAGCCGGAACGATTTCGAGTTCTCGCCGGGGCAGGTCTTGTCGTTGCGCGGCGACCCGATCACCAGCAGGATGCGGCGCGGACGTGCCGGATCGGCGTATCGCGTTTGCGCCGCATGAATCGCCGCGCGTGCCTCCAGCCATTCGATCGCGAGGTCGTAGTCGGGATCGGCGAATTCCGCGCCGGCCTTGCGCGTGCGCGGTGATTTGCGGCTGCCCTGATAAGCATCCCAGGCGATGTCGAGCAAGGCATCGATCGACGCGCTCTGCGCGTCAAATGCCGGATCGTGGAAGCGCGCCTTGAACCGATGCGCGAACGCGGCCTTGTCGATTTTTTCCGGACCTTGCCCGGTTCGGACTTTCGGCGTTGGCGAGTCGCTCATGATTTCGTATCTCCGAATGCACGCTGCTCTTCCTGCAGTCGACGCCCGCCCGCCTGAACCCGCGCGTTCGCAGTACCTGCGCGCGCCGCAGCTTCATTCAGCGCAGCCGGTCGAGACTCGGCGTGCACACGAAAGATCCCCTCCTGGAAGCGTGCGCACCGTTCCTCCGTTGGCCATGGATGGCTGTTCCATTCCACTTTCCGAAACTGTTGCGAGAAAGACCGATGCAGCCAGCGCCGTGTTCAGAGCTCTGCCATGAATGACGATCGAGAGTCGGCATCGCCGCCAGTGCGCGCGGGCTGGACGCGGCGCAATTTCATGGGTTCGATCGCGGCCGTCGCTGCGGCTCCCGCACTGCATGCGGCGCGTGCAAACGAGGGCGATCCTGTGAAACCTGCCGCCTCCCCAGGCAAGACAACATCGGCACCGCCGGTTGCGGTCAAGCTGCGCATCAACGGTAGCGCGCATGAACTCGCGATCGAACCGCGCGTGACCCTGCTCGATGCGCTGCGCGAGTATCTTTCGCTCAGCGGAACCAAGAAAGGCTGCGACCGCGGTCAATGCGGTGCCTGCACCGTTCTCGTCGATGGCCGTCGCGTCAACGCCTGCCTTACGCTCGCGATCATGCACGACGGCCACGAGATCACGACGATCGAAGGTCTCGCCGAGAACGGCACGCTGAGTGCGATGCAGGCGGCCTTCGTCGAGCATGATGCGTTTCAGTGCGGCTATTGCACGCCCGGGCAGATCTGCGCGGCCACCGCGCTCGTGCGCGAGTTGCGCGAGGCACAGCCGAGTGCGGTCACCTCCGATGTGCGCGCGATCGACGCGATCGATCCCAGCGACGCGGAAATCCGCGAGCGCATGAGCGGGAATCTCTGTCGCTGCGGCGCGTATCCGAACATCGTCGCGGCGGTCGGCGCCGTCGCCCGCAAGAAAACTTCCTGAGGGAGTCGCGTATCGTGAATGCGTTTTCCTATGTGCGCCCTGCCAGCATCGACGACGCGCTGCGTGCTGCGCGCGAGAGTGGCACCTTCTTCATCGGCGGCGGCACCAACCTGCTCGACCTGACCAAGAGCGGCGTCGAGCAGCCGGATGTTCTGATCGACGTCAATCGCCTGGGCATGGATCGCATCGAGGCGCTGCCGGACGGCGGCCTGCGCATCGGTGCCTCGGTGCGCAACAGCGATGCGGCGAACGACGAACAGGTACGCCGGCGCTATCCGCTGCTCGCGCAGGCGCTCCTCGCCGGAGCATCGGTGCAGCTGCGCAACATGGCGACGATGGCCGGCAACCTGATGCAGCGCACGCGCTGCCACTATTTCGTCGACGTTGGATTCGAGCATTGCAACAAGCGCAAACCGGGCTCGGGTTGCGCCGCGCGCGAGGGACACAATCGAATCCATGCGATTCTCGGCGCGAGCGAACAATGCGTCGCCGTCAATCCGTCCGACATGAGCGTGGCGCTGGCGGCGCTCGATGCGAGCGTGCGCGTGCGTGGCAGGGATGGCGATCGATCGATCGCCTTCGCCGACTTCCATCGCCTGCCCGGCGACGACGCGCGGCGCGACACCAACCTGGCGCCCGGTGAAATGATTCTGGCGATCGATTTGCCGCCGCGCGGTTTCGCAGCGAACAGTCACTACGAGAAGCTGCGCGATCGCGCAAGCTTCGCCTTCGCGCTGGTGTCGGTTGCAGCTGCGCTGGAAATCGACGGCGGAAAAGTGCACGAAGCGCGTATCGCACTCGGTGGCGTCGCGCACAAGCCGTGGCGCGCACATCAGACGGAACGACTGCTGATCGGTCATGCACTGGACACGGCCGCAGTGAACGCCGCCGCGAAGGCGGCCATCGCCGATGCCAAACCGCTGCGCGACAACGCGTTCAAGCTCGAACTCGTGCAGCGCGCGATCGTGCGCGCGCTGCACACGGCAGGAGGTCTCGCATGAGCGCGCAAATTGGTTTGCCGCGAGACCGCGTCGACGGGCCGGACAAGGTGAAAGGCAGCGCGCGCTATGCGGCCGAGTTTCCGCAGCCGCGCCTCGCGCACGCGGTCATGGTGCTGAGCACGCGCGCGTCCGGCAGCTATCGAATCGAAGCCGCCGCCGCCGAAGCAAGCCCCGGCGTCGTGCGTGTGCTGACGCCGGCGAATGCGCCGAAGTTGCCGGATGCCAACAAGGCGGATCCGGCCAAGGTGCGCATTCTTTCGCTGCTGCAGGACGACCAGGTTCATTACAACGGCCAGCCGATCGCCGTCGTCGTCGCCGAGACGCTGGAGCAGGCGCGCGGCGCGGCGCGCCTGCTCGATGTGAAGTACGTCGAAAGCGCCGCGATCCTCGATTTCGAACGCATGAAGGCGAAGGCGTATCCGCCGAAGAAAGCGAACATGGCGGAGACCGACGTGCATTGGGGCGATGCGAGCGCCGGATTGGCGCAGGCGTCGGTGACTGTCGATGCGGTCTACACGACGCCTGATGAAAATCACAACCCGCTGGAACCGCATGCGACGACGGCTTCGTGGGAGGGCGACAAACTCACCGTGCACGACGCGACCCAGGGCGTGTTCGGTTGCCGCAATACGCTGGCACAGGATCTCGGTATCCCGGCGCAAAACATCCGCGTCATTTCGCCCTTCATCGGCGGCGGCTTCGGCTGCAAGGGATCGGCCTGGTCGCATGTCGTGCTCGCGGCGATGGCGGCGCGCGTCATCGCGCGACCGGTCAAGCTCGTGCTCGATCGCCCGCAGATGTTCGCGCCGGTCGGTCATCGTCCGCGCACCGAGCAGCATGTCGTGCTCGGTGCGAAGCCGGACGGCTCGCTCACGGCGATCCGTCACGAAGTCACCTCGGCCACCTCGATGCTGGAGGACTGGACCGAATCATCTGCCGTCGTCACGCGCATGCTGTATGCGTGCCCGAACGGTGATACCACGCATCGCCTGGTCAAGCTCAATATCGGCACGCCGACCTTCCAGCGTGCGCCGGGCGAAGCCACCGGCACGTTCGCGCTCGAATCGGCGATGGACGAACTCGCGTACAAGCTCGGGCTCGATCCGATTGCGTTGCGCCTGGTCAATCACGCCGATGCCGACGCGGTCGAACACAAGCCGTTTTCGAGCAAGGCGCTGCGCGCGTGCTACGAGCGCGGCGCCGAAAAGTTCGGATGGTCGCGCCGCAGCGCGAAGCCGGGCGCGATGCGCGACGGACACTGGCAAGTCGGTTGGGGCATGGCGACTGCGACATATCCGGCGCATCGATCCAAGGCCGCTGCCACCGCGAAAATTCTCGCCGATGGCAGTGCTCTCGTGCAGGCCGGAACGCAGGACCTCGGCACCGGCACCTACACGATCATGAGCCAGGTGGCGGCCGAGACACTGGGTCTTTCGCTGCAGCGATTGCGCTTCGAACTCGGCGACACCGCGCTGGCCGAGACGCCGGTTTCCGGCGGCTCGCAAACCGCTGCCAGCGTGGCGCCGGCGGTACAAGCGGCCTGCGCATCCGCGCGCGACCAGCTGATCGCGCTCGCGCTGGCGGATGCGCATTCGCCGGTGCATGGCGCGCAGCGCGCAGACATCGATCTGGATGACGGCTGGCTCGTCGTTCGCAACACGCAAAAGCGCGATGCATTCGCAGCCGTCATCGCGCGCAATGGCGGACATCCGATCGAAGGGCAAGCGCAGACCGAAGAAGGCGATGCCAAGGAACGCTACGCGTTTCATTCGTTCGGAGCCGTGTTCGCCGAAGTTCGCGTCGACCGCGACCTCGGCGTGCTGCGTCTGACGCGATTGCACGGCACCTACGACGTCGGCCGCATCTTGAACGCGAAGACGGCGCGCAGCCAGTTGATCGGCGGCCTGGTCTGGGGCGCGGGCCTCGCCTTGTTCGAGCAGACCTTGACCGATCACCGAGATGGCCGCGTGGTCAATTCGAATCTGTCGGAGTATCACGTTCCGGTCAATGCGGACATCGAGGAGATCGACGTCGCCTTCATCGACGGCAGCGATACGCTGCTCAATCCGCTCGGCGCACGCGGCATCGGTGAAATCGGAATCACCGGCGCTGGCGCCGCGATCGCCAACGCGGTTTATCACGCGACCGGAAAACGTATTCGCGAGCTTCCGATAACCCTCGACAAATTGATCTGATGCGCTACGCCGCCGGCCCGAACCAGGTCGCGAGCGCGTCGGTGAGACCCTGCTGCATTCCGTCATCGATCCAGGCGACGTAGCCGTCGGGCCGGATCAACACGGCCGCAGGAGCCGCGACTGTCCCGAGTGCCGGCAACTCCCACGTCCCGGCGTAGCGCGCGTCGATCAGCGCAATCCGATCCGCCCACGGCGCAATGTCGAAGCGTCCGGGCGCAGCGAAGTTGATCAGCGCTGGCCGCGCCTCGTGCAATAGAGTGAAGACGCGCAGCGGACCATCGGCCGTGACCAGATCGAGATCGGGCATGCGGCGTCCGAGCAGCGGATGTCCGTCGCCGAGGTCGTAGTGAATATCCAGTCCCGACATCATCGCGGCGAAATGCAGGCGCGGCTCGCGCATGCCGAGGAGTTCGGCAATGACTTCGCGCACGGCCTTCGTGCGTTCGTCCGGGCGGCGCAGCGCAACCGCGGCCATCGTCGTGCGCAGCACGCGCGCTGCGACCGGATGACGCTCGGCGTGGTAGGTATCGAGCAGACTGTCGGGCGAGATTCGCTTCACCACCTGGGCGAGCTTCCAACCAAGATTCACCGCATCCTGCACACCGGTCTGCAGGCCCTGTCCGCCGTCCGGCGCATGCACATGGGCGGCGTCGCCGGCGAGCAGGATTCGTCGGTCGCGGTAGCTCGCTGCTTGCCGCGTCACGTCGGTGAAGCGCGAGATCCACGTCGGGTTGTGTACGCCGTAATCGGTACCGTACACGCCGATGAGTGCCTCGCGCAGATCATCCAGGCTGGGTTCGCTCGCGGTTTCGAGGTGTCGTTCGGTCAACATGACGCCCACCGGTCCGTGCTCCGCATAGACCACCTTGCCGTCGCGGATCGTGTAGTTGATTCGGCCGAGGGCGTGCCGGCCGATCGCGTCGTGACGGATGCCCCAGGCCGGCACCTCGGCCAGCTCGACTTCGGCGATCAGGCTGCTCGTGGTCGGGTCCCATCCCGGAAAATCGATGCCGGCGGCCTTACGCACGAAGCTGCGTCCACCGTCGCATCCGGCCAGATAATCGGCGCGCAGCGACTCGCCGCCGGACAGAACGACATCGACGCCGCTTTCGTCCTGCGCAACACCCGTCACCTCGCGTCCGCGATAGATCGGAACCCCGAGCTCGCCGACCCAATCGGCGAGCAGGCGTTCGATAGGGTTCTGGCGCAGACCGAGCGAGTAGGGATGTCGCGTCGGGAACTCGCTGATGTCCAGGGAAACTCCGCCGAACTGTCCGGCCTGGACCACCTGTCCCTCGGCGAGGAAACGGTCAGCGATTCCGCGCTGATCGAGCACCTCGATCGTGCGCGCGTGCAGCCCGCCAGCGCGCGAGCCGGCGAGTTCCTGACTCGCGCGCCGCTCGACGATGGCGACATCGACGTTCGCCAACGCCAGTTCGCCCGCCAGCATCAAGCCGGTCGGACCTGCGCCTGCGATCACCACGGCGTGCGCATTCATCGCGACGCCTCGCTCGTTGCTACCGCGCGCGCCACTCGCGCATCAGCGCGCTCGGCACCACATGCACGCAAACGCGCCAAGTCCACCGCGCCGGGTCCAATGCTCGCGTGCATCGACAACGACATGCGCATTCGCCTCTCCTCACATCACAGATCACCGAGGTTGGCGATTGAACGGCACGAACGGGGGCTTGCCACAAGCCGGGGATGGTTTAGCATATTGAAACGGGAAGCAGCCGATTCCCGCATCGCGGTCTTGGCCCGCCCGGGGCGCGACTTCCGTCAGCGCGAACGCCCAACCTTTGCATCATTCATGCGCGCGAGTGATCGATGCGCCGCTGGCGTCGATCGTGTGCTGCGCTCGAGGCTTCGATGCACATTCCTGCGTCTGAATCGGCACTCAAACCGGCAACCTTCGGAAGCTCGCCGCGCGAACCATCGTTCGTTTTCAAGCGTCGTCCCGCTTCACTCGTCGGTAGCACACGCAGCGACGGTTGCGCTTCCCGGGCGCGCTCGACGCGGTCGCCGCAACGCCTTTCACGAAGCATCGCCGCGACATACTATGAAGTTGGATACCGATGGTTCCGTCCGTGAGCGTCCCCGAACACATCACCCAACTCATCAAGAATTGGCAATCCGGCGATGCCGCGGCACTGAATGGTCTGTTGCCTCACATCTACGCCGATTTGCGCGCGATGGCATCGCGTCTGCTGGCCGGAGAAGCGGCGAGCACGCTGCAGCCGACCGAGCTCGTGCATGACACGCTGCTGAAATTCCTCGGCGCCGAAGCGCTCCGGATCAATGATCGCGAGCACTTCTTCCGATTGTTCGCCAGGCTCATGCGCAATCTCGTGGTGGACCGCGTGCGCCAGATCAAGGCGCAAAAGCGCGGCGGCGAATGGGAGCGCGTCGACCTGCTCGAGGCGATCGATCTGCCGCTGCTGCGCGACACGGATGCCGAGCTGCTGCACGCGGCGATCGACGACCTCGAAGCGGTTGAACCGCGTCTGGCACGCATCGTCGAGCTGCGCTACTTCGTCGGCTTGAGCATGGAAGACATCGCCAAGGTGCTGCAGGTGGATGAGCGAACCGTCTATCGCGGCTGGGCGGTCGCACGCAGTTGGCTGCGCGATCAGGTGGCGACGTGATGAGCGCAGCGGGTCGCGATCGTCGGCGCGCCGAGCTGGAACTGCTGTATCAGGTATTCGAGCTGCCGATGGCCGAACGCGTCGCGCGGATCGAAGAGGTCGAACGAAGCGATGCCGAACTCGCGTTCGCTTTGCGTCGAATGCTGAGTACGGCGGATGCCATCGCCGTGGAGGGCGGCACCGAGAAGCCGGCGCCGCCGGACCCGCATCGCGTCGGTCCGGATACCTTGATCGGCGAACATTTCCGTCTGCTGCATCTGCTCGGCGCGGGCGGCATGGGCGAGGTGCATCTGGCCCGCCGCAGCGACGACATCGAACAGCGCGTCGCGATCAAGATCCTGCATGGCGAAGGCGTCGCATTGACACGTGCACGCGCGCGCCGCGAACAGCAGATCCTCGCCAGGCTGGTCCATCCGAATATCGCCGGGCTGATCGATGCCGGTTCAACCGCGACCGGTCGGCCCTGGTTCGCGATGGACTATGTCGACGGCGAACGTCTGCTCGACTGGTGCGACAACCAGAACCTGGGTTTGCAGGCGCGCGTGCGTCTGTTCGCGCAGATTTGCCGCGCCGTGCAGTTCGCCCACCGCAACCTCGTTCTGCATCGGGATCTCAAGCCGTCGAATATTCTGGTCGACCGGGAAGGCGTGCCGAAGCTGCTCGATTTCGGCATCGCCAAGGTCATCGGCGGCGATGATCCGCACGAGACGCGCACGCTCGCCTTCACGCCGGCCTATGCAGCGCCGGAGCAATTGCGCGGCGAACCTGCGACGACCGCGAGCGACGTCTATCAGCTCGGCATCGTGCTCTACGAACTCGCCAGCGGCGTACCTGCGCATCGCGCGCGCGAAGCCGCTGCGCGCAACGACGAGAGCACCGAGCGCCTGCCGTCGGCGCAGCGCGCCTTCGCCGCGTTCGCATTGAGCGACAGCGCCGGCGCCGAACGTTGCGCGAGCGCGCGATCGAGCACGTTCGCCAGGCTCGGTCGCACGCTCAAGGGCGATCTCGGTCGCATCATCGCCAAGGCGAGTGCGTCGCGCGCCTCCGAGCGCTACGACACGGCGCAGTCTCTCGCCGACGACCTCGAACGCTGGCTCGCGGATGCGCCGGTCAGCGCGCATCGCGGAACGCTGGCCTATCGCCTGCGCAAGCTGGTCGAGCGTCACACGTTCGCGAGCGCAGCGATCTTCGCGTTGAGCCTCGGCCTGGTCGCAGCGACGGTGATCGCGATCGATCGCGCGCGTCACGAACGCGAGCAGCGTCAACAAGCCGAACGGCAGCGCGCCACCGCCGATGAACAACGCAAGCACGCCGAAGCAATGCTCGGCTTTCTGCGCGATGTTTTTCGCGAGAGCGACCAGACCCGCACCGGCGATCACGAGATGACCGCGGCGGAGCTCTTCACCCGGGCAAGCGCGAAGCTGGATCAACGCACACAAATGGACGAGGTGACGCGCGCGGTCCTGTTGAGCGAGGTCGCCGGTATCTATGTCGATCTCGACAAGGCAGGCCTCGCCATCGCGCCTGCCGAACGCGCGTACGCGTCGTTGCTCGCGCAACGCGCGAGCCAGCCTGTCGAGTATCTGCAGAGCGCAGAGACCCTGGCCGACACCTATCTTCATGCGGGGCGCTACCGCGATGTCGTGCAGACCGTCGATGCGGCGCTGCAGTTCGCCGAGCACGCTGTCGGCGGGGCGAGCCATTCGCGTTCGAGCATGCTGCCCGCACGAGGCTACGCCCAGATGATGCTGGGGCACCCGGCAGAGGCGCAGGCGGACGTGAAAGCCGCGCTGGCAGAATTCGAAGAGATGGGTGACAGGACGAGTCCCGATCTGGCGCATGCACTGAATGCGGCCGCCGTCGTCGTCGCAGCGTGCGCCGACAACCGTTCCGCGATCGCGCTGAATCAACGCCTCGTATCGATCGCCGCGAGCGATACTGAGATCGAGCCGCTGCTGTCCCTGACCGCAAGCGCCAACATGGCAGGCGAATACTTGGCGCTCGGTGAGTCGGAACAGGCCATCGCGATTCTGGCGCCGCTGCTGCCGCGGCTGCAGACCATCGCCGGTTTGGCGCACAGCGTGACCATCTATGCGCAGATCCAGCTGGCACAGGCTTATCTTGCAACCGACCAGGTCGCACACGCACGCGAGTTGATCGACGCGATGCAGGCCGTGATTTCCACGGCGCCAGCCGATGCGGAATCTCGTCTGGGCTTCGGCATCGCGCGCGCGCGGCTGGCCTTGCATACCGGTAATTTCCGCGCCGCCGAATCGATCGCACGCGACCTCGTCGACAGCGGACCTGCCGTCGCGCGGCCGCAGGTGCGCTTGATGACGGCACACGAGCTGCTCGGCGAAGCCTTGCTGCAGCAGGGCGACTTCGCGGCCGCGATCGCGATGGCGCAGCGGGCCGTGCGTGCATCCGATGAAGCAGGGAACCACAGAGCCGACCGCATCGTCGCGGCAGCGGAAGACACCATCGGCCGCAGTTATCTGCTGCAGGGCGATGCGCAGCAAGCGCAGCCGCACCTGCAGCGCGCTGTCGCCCTGTACGGCGAGAGCCAGGGTGCGGAAAAACCCAATACCTTGCGCAGCGAGATTCATCAGCTGTGGGCGAACGCGCTCGGCACACGCGATCCACAGCTGCTGGACCGACTCGTCGACAAGCGGGCAGCGCTCGTCGACGCGCTCGGCAGCGAAGACAGGCTGCAAGTGTGGCAGCTCGATCGATTGCTCGATGAACTTTCCCGGAAGCGAGGGCGGCCGGGCATCGATGCCGCGCGGCTGAAACGCGCCGAAAATGGCTTGAGCCGTCTGGCGAATTCAGCCGTCGCGCCCAACTACGCCGGCCTCAGCGACTTCTGATCAAGGCCGCATTCGCACAGCGGGTGCGCAAGAACGGCTCCATCCGTCGCGATGACGCGATCGTTGTCAGGTTTCGCTCCCCGAATTCCGCTACTACTTTTTGAGAGTGGAAATCCCTGCCGGCGCGTCGTCATTCCATGCGGCGCGCTGTGCGGGGTCGAACCTCCGCATGTGCATGTGCACCTGCGATGCATGGATTTGGCCATCGATACGAATTTGGGAGTGAGCATGAACGGCTGCGCTGCGAGATTGGGCTTGTTGTTTTCAGTGTGTGCGGTTTCGGTCGCGGGGATTGCAGCAGCGGCCGGCGTAGCCGACACGCCCGGCAGTCTGCCGCTGTCGGTCCTGAAAGCGGTGTCGCCACTAGCGACGCAGACGGCCGCGCTGGGCCAGCCGACGCGGATTGGAAACACGACCGCAATGCATGGCGAAATGCCACGAGGGTCTGCTTCCGGGCGGCAGGAGGTTCAGGCGCTGACCGGTGGCGGATACGGCGGGGTCATTCCGCTCAACACCGGCGATGGCGACTTCATGGGCAGCGCGATCGCTCGTTCCGGCGACATCCTGGCCGTGGGTGCGATCAATGACGGCACCGACGTATCAGGGATCGATCCCGGTACACCTGGAAACGGCGCGGTCTACCTCTATCACAGGACGAGCGGCGGCTGGCAGCAAGTGCAGAAGCTGGTCGCCGACGACGGAGCGAGCGGGGATAGCTTCGGTTTTGCGTTGGCGATATCCGGAGATCGACTTTTCGTTTCCAATAATCCGCTTTCGGGTGCGCCGTCGGCCGTTTATGTATTCGATCAATCCAATGACGTCTGGAGCCAGACACAAGAATTGAGCGAAAACCCGGCAACGACGAGCAGCCCCAATTATGGTTTCGGCTGGTCGGTCGCGCTGGACGGAAGTCGGGCGATGATTTCCGATCCCACGGCGAGTGGTGGCGGCAAGGTCTATGTATTTGCCGAATCCGGCGGGCTCTGGCAGCAAACTCAGATAATCAATTTAACCAATGCAGCCCCCAACGATCCTTACGGCGTCGGCGATGGATTCGGCTGGTCAATTGCCTTGAATGGATCAACTGCGGTTATCGGTGCGTTATTCGCAAGCTCTGAAGATGGCAGCGTTCCCGACACAGGAGCCGCCTATGCGTTCAACGAATCGAATGGAGCATGGAGCCAGGGAGATCGCTTCGCCGCATGCGGGTTGCCGGGATTTCTGGCTGGATCCGGCTATGCCGTAGCACTCGACGGGAGCACGGCGCTGGTCGGCGCGCCGTCCGGCTCCACCACGACGACGGACTACAACTCGGCGGCGGGGATTGCGTGTCTGTACACCCCAGCCATCAGTGGATGGACTTTGGCGCAAACCCTGGAGACCAGCGACGGCGAGCCGTTCGACCAATTCGGAGCTCAACTTGCCATCAAGGACGGCCTCGCCGTTGTCGATGCGCCACTTACCAATCAAGGAATTTCTCCCAACGGAAACAATAACGGCACGACGACGGTCGGCACGGTCTACGTGTTCAATCGATCGGACATGACCTGGAGTTTGACCGACGAAATTGTTCGCGGCGGCGGGTTATACGACTATGACGGCAGTGCTTATGACCGTCTCGGTATTCGGGGTGTCGCCATCGATGGAACGGCTGTATTGGCGGCGGGTTCCGGCACGACGATTGGATACTATGGCAACAACGGTGTGGTCGACATCTTCAATTTTCCAGCGCACTCCGTTTTCGCGCCGACCGCGTTGACGCTCTCGGTCGTCGCCGGCGCGACCACATCGCGTGCGCTGCAGATCGCAGCGGGCAGCGAGGGAACTTCGCTGCAATTCAGGGTGAGCGACGGAGGCGCGCTGACGCAGATGAGCGATGAATCGCCAGCCGAAGGGGTGGGCAAGGTGTTCTTTACCTGCGCGATGGGCGGTGCCGTTTGTACCTCGGTGACCGGCACGGATAGTACGAGCTGGTATCGACGCTTCTACTTCAACGAGTACGCGCAGGTCGGGACGCAGGCCGCAGTGGATGCGGTGACCGTCGGCATCGAGCACGCGCCGGGCGGCATGCCGGTGACGATCAATTTGTACACGACGCCACACAATGTGCCGATCGATACCATCGACCCGACGCAGTTGACCCAGATCGGCAGCAGTGCGGCGGTCGCGGACGGTAGCTCGGACACCACGCTGAACATCCCGGTGGTTGGATCGGTCGACGATACGGTCGGCAAGGATCTGGTCGTCGAATATCACGTGGACAGTTATCTGGGATTGCCGGTCTTCCTGCCCGGCGCGAATGCGTCACCGCAAACGCACGCGACGTTCATCGGCTATGGCGATGCTGGGTCCGGGCAGCCGATGTTTGCCGGCAACTGGTCGCATAACCTGATATCGGCTCATCTCGACCCGGTTGCGTCCGGCATCGCGTGTGCCGATGCGGCCCGCACGCCCTGGCTCGGCGTAGCGCCGACGGCTGGTGCGGTCGATGCCGGCGCTTCGCAGGATCTGACGGTCAGCATCGATGCGACGAACCTGGCGCCCGGCCACTATTCGACCCAGGTCTGCATTGCGACCAAGGGTCCGCTGCCGTCGATGATCCAGGTGCCGGTCGACTTGACCGTCACTTCGGCTGAAGGGGATGCGATCTTCGAGGACGGCTTCGACGCTGCGTCGCCATAACGGCATCGGTGCCGGTACGCACTCATGAGCGGCGCTGCAGGATGCAGCGCCGCGTGCGGAGCAAATGGATGCAGTGATCACTCGCCCGATACTGCAGGATGCCGATCGGCGATTCACACCGGCAGCGCGTAACTCTGCTTCACGATCTGGCTCGGCAGATCCGTCTTGACGTTCCGGATGCCGTTCGCGCGCGTGAGGTGGGTGGTCTGGAAGCGGCGATAGTCGTCGAGGTCCGCGACGGCGACGCGCAGCAGCGCGTCGCTTTCGCCGAGCATGATGTAGCACTCCATCACCTGCGGCAGCTGCTTCATCGCGTCGATGAAATGCTCGATCGTCTCGGCGTCCTGGGCGGTGAGCCAGACGCGGGTGAACAGCGTCATCGCGATCCCCAGCGTCGAAGGATCGAGCACGGCGACGTAGCGTTCGATCACGCCGGCTTCTTCGAGCAGGCGCACGCGACGCAGGCAGGGCGAAGGCGACAGGCCGACCTCCTGCGCAAGCTCGGTGTTCTGCAAGCGACCGTCGCGCTGCAGCGCGCGCAGAATCCGCCGATCCATCTCATCGAGTTTGACAGGCATGAAAAACCATCGATTCGCGAGTTCGTGAAATCATAAGCCACAAACGCGGCGACAGCCGGAATCTTCGCAACCCGATTGCGGCAGGCCCGGCGTAGGATGCCTGCGATGGAACTGTCGACGACGCTGCTGTTTTCCGCGACCGTGCTCCCGCTGATCTGTACGCCGGGGCCGGACATGCTCTTCATTGCTTCGCAGGCGATTTCGGGTGACGCCCCGGCCGGGCTGCGCGCGACCGCCGGCGTGTGTGTCGGCTACGTCGTCCACTCGCTGCTGGTGGCGTTCGGCCTCGCCGCGATCATTGCCGCATCGCCCATGCTGTTCGCCGCGTTGCGCTGGCTCGGCGTCGCGTACCTGGCGTATCTGGCCATCCATCTGATCCGCTCCGCCATGCGGCAGGGCGGGCTGGTGCTGCCGTCGTCGCCGAACCGATCGCAGTTCAAGCGCGGTTTCCTGACGGCCGTGCTGAATCCGAAAGGCATGCTGATCTACTTCGCGATCCTGCCGCAGTTCATGCACAGCGGCGAATCGATGGCGCTGCAGGCGCTCATCCTGTCGACGATCTTCGTCGGCCTTTGCGCGCTGGTCTACACCATTCTGAGCATCGCACTCGCCGCGACCGGAAGGAGCGGCAGCCTCAGCGATCGCCGCCGTCGCTGGGTCGAAGGCGTGTCGGGTGGTTTGCTGATGGTCGCTGCGGGAAAGCTTGCGGCGAGTTGATCGCATGCGACGAAGGAGCGTTGTCGAAGGTTTCGCTCGAACGTTCTCGACTGATCCCTCATCGGGATCGCTTCGGCTTTTGCTGAAGCGCAGGGGTCGATCCCAAATGTCCGTCGGCGCCTGACGCAGTTCGTCCTCTTCGTCCGGTCATTCGTCGCGATGCCCCTTCTTCGCGATCGGTGCGCTGGCGAGACTCGCCGCCTGTCGTCGAGGGAGACCAGGCATGAACGCACAGGCTGGCAGCGCCGCCGCAATGGCAGGGGATCGTATCGACGCATCGTCGCCAGCGGCGCGGATGCGCGGCATCGGTGGGCGAGGGCGCGCGGAAGCGGCGTTGCGTCTGACCGCAGCCTGCTGGCTCGGCATCGCAGTGCTCGGCCAGTTGCTGTTCGCGACCTATGTGACGGGCTTCTACGGGCGCGCGGCGCTGCAGGGAAAACCCGAAATCTGGAACCAGGTATTGGCGCATGGTTACGTCGTCGGCGATACGTTCCTGAATCTTGTTCTCGCCTTGCACCTGTTGTTCGCGGTCGTCGTCATCGTCGGCGGCGCCGTGCAACTGCTGCCGCAGATTCGTCGCAAGGCTCCGGCGCTGCATCGCTGGAACGGACGTGCGTATCTGATACTGGCGGGGAGCGTGAGCATCGGCGGTCTTTCGATGGTGTGGATTCGCGGGACCGTCGGCGATCTCTCGCAGCACATCGCGGTCAGCCTCAACGCCGTGCTGATCCTGGGTTTCGCCGTTGTCGCCTGGCGTCATGCACGCGCGCGCCGGTTCGAGCTGCATCGGCGCTGGGCGCTGCGGTTGTTCCTGGCAGTGAGCGGGGTCTGGTTCTTCCGCGTCGGCCTGATGTTCTGGATCGTGGTGAATCAGGGGCCGGTCGGTTTCGATCCGAAGTCCTTCACCGGGCCGTTCCTGACCTTCCTCTCGTTTGCCCAGTTCGCGGTGCCGCTGGCCGTGCTGGAACTCTACTTCCGCGTGCAGCAAGGTCGCGATCCACGCGCGCAGCTGGCGATGGCGACAGGGCTTGGAATACTGAGCTTGATGATGACGGTCGGCATCGCCGCTGCTGCCGCGATCATGTGGCTGCCGCATCTACAGTCGTGAGCGCGGTGATCGCCAAGCCATACGAGAGGCGCGCTCGCATCGATGTTCACAGCGGCCGCGAACACTCTCTACCCTGTTGACCGCAGCGCATCGATGTCTCCACCCGTCACACCCGTGAGAACAGCCATGCCGAGCAATTCCATCGAGACATCGCCGCAGGTCTACGCGCGCATCGGCGGCCTGTTGTATCTGATCAACATCGCCGCTGGCCTGTTCGGCGAGATGTTCGTCAGGAATGCGCTGATCGTGTCCGGCGATGCCGCGGCGACGGCGCACAATATTGTCGCCTCGCCCTCTCTGTGGCGCCTCGGCATCGCAGGTGACCTGATCATGCAGATCAGCGACGTGCCGCTGATGTTGATCCTGTACGTGTTGTTGCGGCCGGTGAACCGCAATCTTGCCTTGCTCACGATTCTTTTCGACGTGATCCAGACCGCTGTCCTGGTCGTCAACAAAGTGAACCTGATCACGCCCTTGCTCCTGCTCGGAAACGCGGGCTATCTGAAAGCGTTCGCGCCGGAACAGCTCGATGCGCTCGCTTACCTTTCAATTGCATTGCACGGATACGGTTTCGGCGTCGGCCTGATTTTCTTCGGCTGCGAGTCTCTGGTCACGGGATTCCTTATCGCGAGGTCCGGTTATCTGCCGCGGATGCTCGGCTTCGCGATGCAGGTTGCGGGTGTGTGCTATCTGACCAATAGTTTCGCGCTGATTCTTGCGCCTGCGCTGGCGGACGCGATGTTCCCGTTCGTTCTGCTGCCGCCGTTCGTCGCCGAATCCGCGTTCTGCTTGTGGCTGCTGGTGAAGGGCGTCGATATGACGAAGTGGAACGAGCGCGCAGGCGACATGCGCGTCGGCGCGCTCTGAGCGCGGAGCATCGGCGCCGCTCGCGATCGCAGCGTCCTGCACTATCCTTGCGCGATGCCCGCATCCGCCATTCCCGTCAAGCCGCGCGGCCTGGCCTTGCTGCTCGGCTGGCGTCGCCTGCGCTTCACCCTGGGCCTGTCGATCGCGATCGGTCTGCTGCTCGGCATCGGCTGGACCTCGGGACTTGCGTCGCTGCTGATCCGCACGGCAACGCTCGGTCTGGTCGCGATGCTCGCGTTCGGCGTGTTCGAGCAGTGGCCGCAGCGTCTGCCGCGCTGGATTGCACGCTGGGTGCTGCAGGTGCTGGCGGTGGCGATCTCGATGCCGATCGCGACGTACTGGATCTATGTGCTGTCGACCGATCCCGGAGCGCCGCCGTTCTGGCGCGACGCGGAACGTCTGAGCGGCTTCGGCATGCTGACCGTGTTCGGTCTGCTGCTCGCACCGTGGGCGGCGCTGGGTGCGCTGGTGCGACAGAAGGATGCGCTGGCGCGCCACCAGGCGCTCGCCTTCGATCTCGAGCGCAGCGAACTCGAGCGCCAGGCACTGGATGCGCGTCTGCATCTGCTGCAGGCGCAGGTCGCGCCGCATTTCCTGTTCAACACCCTGGCGAACGTGCAGGCCCTGGTCGATACCGGATCGCCGCAGGCTTCGGCGGTATTGCGCAGCCTGATCGCCTACCTGCGTGCGGCGGTGCCGCGCCTGCACGAGGTGGCGACCACGCTCGGTCAGGAGCTGCAGCTGGTCAAGGCGTATCTCGAACTGATGCACATGCGGATTCCCGATCGCCTGCAGTTTTCGCTGCAGGTCGATGACACGGCGCTGATGCTGCGCTGCCCGCCGATGACCTTGTTGACCCTGGTCGAGAACGCGGTACGCCACGGCATCGATCCGAGCGAGGAAGGCGGTCGCATCGACATCCAGGTGCGGCGGCGCGGCGATCGCTGCATCGTGCGCGTCGACGACAGCGGCATCGGTCTGCGTCGATCCGGCGACGGATTGGGCACGGGCCTGGCGACGCTGCGCGAACGCCTCGAACTGATGTTCGGCGCCGAGGCGCAGTTGCAGGTGAGCGCACGGCTGCCGCATGGCGTATGTGCCGAACTCGATCTGCCGGCGCGCGAGGACGTCGCCTGATGTCGTCGCGTCCGACCGCCCTGATCGCCGAGGACGAGCCGCTGCTGCGCGAGGCATTGCTGCGTCAGCTCGCGCAGGTGTGGCCCGAGCTGGACGTGGTCACGCTGGCGCGCAACGGCCGCGAGGCGATCAGGATGTTCGAGGCGCGGCGCCCCGATGTCTGTTTTCTCGACGTGCACATGCCGGGCTTGTCCGGCATCGAGGCCGCGCACCAGATCGGCCGCCGTGCGCATCTGGTGTTCGTCACTGCCTACGATCACTACGCCGTGCAGGCGTTTGCCGAGGGCGTGCTGGATTATCTGGTGAAGCCGGTCGAGCTGGTGCGCCTCGCCGAAACGGTGGCGCGCCTCAAGGATCGCCTGCAGGCTGCGCAGCCGGCACTCAACACCGAGGCGCTGCTGCAACAACTCGCCGCGCAGTTGCAGCGCGCCGCGGCGCCGACGTCGCTGCGCTGGCTGCGCGCGCAGGTCGGGCAAAGCGTGCGCCTGATCGCGGTCGACGACATCGACTATCTGCGCTCCGACGCGAAATACACGCGGATCGCCTGGCGCGGCGACGCCGGCCAGCCCGGCGAAGCGCTGATCGGCACGGCCTTGAAGGACCTCGTCGCGCAGCTCGATCCGGCGCAGTTCGCGCAAGTGCACCGATCGGTGGTGGTCAACCTGCGTGCAATCAGTCATGTCGCGCGCGGTGACAACGACAGCGCCGGCATTCATCTGAAGGGCCGCAACGAAGTGCTGCCGGTCAGCCGCAGCTACCTGCATCTGTTCCGCACGATGTGAGCGCAGTCGCCGCGCAACTACGCCGCGCACGCCAACAATGTCCCGGGTGTCGTTTCAGTCGCAGCGGCGCAGATCAGGCGGCGGGATCGCCGAGCGCACGCCGGATCGCTTCGAGCGCCTGGGCGGCGCGAAAGGGTTTGCGCACGAATGCGCTGTAGTCGCGATAGTGCAGCTGCAGCGCTTGTTCGTCGGCGCCGCTCATCATCACGATCGGAATCTGCGGGCGCAGCTCGCGGATCGCACGCGCGGTGGCCGGGCCGTCGAGGATCGGCATCATCCAGTCGAGCACGACCGCATCGGGTTGTTCGGACGCGAACAACTCGAGCGCCTGCTTGCCGTTGCCGGCAAGTACCGTCCGGTATCCGGCGTCGCTGAGCAGGGCATCGAGGATGACCAGGATGCCCACCTCATCATCGACGAGCAGGACCTTCGTCACGCTTCAGGTCTCCCCGCCGTTCGCGTCGCGCTGCTGCATCGTCTCGCCGCGGCGCGCATGCGCGATGCCGCTCAGCAAGGCGTCGGCCTGCAGGAAATCCGGCGCGATCGCGATGCCGCCGGCACTGATCGCGAACTCGTGCAGATTGCGATCGAACGCGCTGTCGCGCACTTTCAGGATCGCGAGCAGACGACGCAGCGAACCGCCGTATTCGACGTAGCGCAGCAGCATCAGGTTTTCCGCGACGATCGAGATGCCGTCGAGCGGCACGCGGATTTCCGGTGCGAACAACTCGGGCAGTTCGAGCGAGAACATCGAGCTGCATCCGAGCGTGCGCAGTTCGTTCGTCAGCGCGGCGACGAAGCGGCTCAGGCGTTCCGGTCCCGGCGCGGCCAGGCGCAGGGCGTCGAGCCCGTCGACGAACAGGCGCTTGATCGACTGTGCGCGCACCGCATCGATCAGACGGTTGCCGAGACGATCGAGCACGCGTTCGGTCGGCGGTTCCCAGTCCACGCTGAGCAGGCCTTTTTTCTGCAGTCCGGCCAGATCGAGTCCGAGCGAGGTGGCCTTGTTGAGCAGCCGCTTCGGCGTTTCATAGAAGCCGAAATGCAGGCCGCGTTCCTGCTCGGACGATTGCGAGAGAAAGTGCAGTCCGAAGGTGGTCTTGCCGCTGCCGGAAGGCCCCAGCAGCAAGGTGGTGGTGGCGGCCGGCAGACCGCCGTGCAGCAGTTCGTCGAGCCTGGCGACACCGGTGCCGACGCGCTGGCCGGCGAGCGGTTCCTCGTCGCTCGATTCGCCGTAGATCGATTCGATGCGCGGATAGACGACGACGCCCGCCGGCGTGATCTGCAGCGCGTGGCGGCCGTCGAGATAATCGGAGCTGCGAAATTTCTTCACTTCGACATAGCGCAGCGACTGCGAAGCCGGCACGCGGCGACTGAGTTCGATGACGCCTTCGACCATCGTCTGCTCGGGCAGCACCGTACTGTCTTCGGCGCTGGTGAGCAGCAGCATCGAGCAATCCGTCACCGTCGAGACCGACTGCAGATCGTGCACGAACTGCTTGAACTTGCTGTTCGACGAGGTCATCTGATCGCTCGCCGTCAGGCCGTCGAAAATCAGCAGGCTGGCGTCGAGCCGTTCGATCTCGCGCCGGATCAGATTGGTCAGGCCTTTCAGTCCGTCCTGCTCCAGCGTCTGGAACGCGCTGACGTAGTAGAGCGACTGCGGCACCGCGCCGGCGTCGTAGAAACTCAGCGAGCGCATGTTGCGCATCATGCGTGCGTGGTTTTCCGAAAGCACGGTCACGTACAGCGCGCGCCCGCCGTTGCGGATGTGTTCGAAACAGACCTGATGACCGAGGATCGTCTTGCCGGTGCCCGGCACGCCCTGGACGATGTAGACCGCGCCGCTGAGGAAGCCGCCGCCGAGCACCACGTCGAGGCCGGGTACGCCACTGCGCAGCCGCGCGCCGAACGCGTCGACATCGATTCCTGTTGCAGGCATTACGGTGCGTCCCCTTCGTTGTGCGCGAGTGCCAGTGTAAAACTGAAGACTGAACCCCGTCCCAGCGTGCTGGTGACGGCAAGACGTGCGTTCATCGCGTCGGCCATTTTCTGCACGACCCACAGTCCAACGCCGAAACCGCTGGTGCCGCGCACCGGTGCGGCGCGTTCGAAGGCGTTGAAGATGTTCGCGAGATCTTCGCTCGAGATGCCGATGCCTTCATCGCTGACGCTGAAGCAGACGCTGCCGGCGCCGTCCCGCTTCAACGACACCTGGACCGGTTTTCCGGCGCCGTATTTGACGGCGTTGGAAATCAGGTTGTCGACGATCAGCTCGATGCCGAGGCGATCCATCGTCACCTCGACGTCGGCTTCGATTGCCGTGTGCAGATGCGAATTCACCAGGGCCGCGCTCGGCTGCGCCGAATCGACGGCCTCGCGAACCAGCTGGGAAAGATCGAACCTCGTCGCCAGCGGCCGATAGGCGTAGCCGGCCATGAATCGCGACGCTTCGAGCAACAGCGTGGTGCGCCGAAGATAGCGGTCGGTCGCCGTGGAAAGATGCTGAATCAGCCGCGCAATGCCGGCCGGCAGCGCCTGCGGCTGGCCCGAGACCGTCGCCTGCAGGTAGTCGACGAGCGATGCCACCGGAGTCAGCGCATTGCGCAGCTCGTGCGTGGTCACGGCGAGGAATTCGTCGCGCAGGCGCACGTCCTGGCGCAGTTGCTCGACCAGCCCGGCATCCGCACTCGGCTGGGGCGTTGCATCGGTCGGACGGCTATCGGGCAGGTGTGGGGTTGGTGACATCGGCAATGGCGCTTGGCGCGGGCGAGCGTGCGGGGTTCGGGCGGGGTCTGGCGGTTTTCTGCGCGCGCAGTATTGCATCGGTCGCGGCAGATGTGTCTTTTTCCAAAAATGCTTGCGCGGCACCGTCGATTGCGGAACGATGGCTGCGCGACAGGGGGACGATGCGATGCGCTGGCGGTTCTTCGATCCGGCAGATGCCACTCCAGAGGTGCAGCCGGATGTGCGGTTCCGGCGCGTTGCGCTGGTCCTGCTCTGCGCGATGCTCGGAACACTGGCCCTGCTCGGCGTGCAGATGCATTCGACATCCGACCGCTACGCGTCCGAGGTGCGCTCGATCGCGCGTACGCGCGACGTGCAGGTGGCGATCGTCGAAGTCGTGGCGGCCGCACGATCGGCCGACTCCGACCTTCGCGGCTTCGTGCTGTCCGGCGACGCGGTCGATCTGGACAGCCATATCATCGGCCTCGACAGCCTCGGCCGAAAGCTCGTTCAGCTCGACGCGTTGGTTGCCGACAACCCCGAGCAGCGCGACAACGCGCGCGCGCTGGCCGATCAGGTGGTGGCGATGCGCCTCGACGACGATGCGCTGCGGCGCACGCTCGCAACCTCAGGCCCCGATGCCGCCCGCGCCGGATTCGTGCAATCGAGATCGCGCGAAAACGCGCGCGCGCTGCAGGATGTGGCGACGCGGATGCTCGCCGAGGAAATGCGTCTGCTCGATGCGCGGCGCACACACGCCGCGGACAGCGCCTTCAACGCACGTCTGCTCGGCATGACGGCGCTCGGCCTGTGCATATTCGAGCTGCTGCTCGGCTTCTGGCTGCTGCTGCGTGAGCAACGCCGGCGCATACAGGGCCGCGTGCTGCTGGAACGCTCCAATGCGGAACTCGCGGCGGCGCTGGCCAACTCGCGCCAGCTCACCGACAGCATGCGCAACCTGTCCACCTTCGGCGAAATGCTGCAGGCCTGCCGCAATCTCGACGAGGCGATCATCGGCATCCGGCGCAACCTCGTGCACCTGCTGCCGCAATGTGCCGGCACGCTGAACCTGATCGAGGTGTCGCAGAACATCGTCGAGGCGGTGACGAGCTGGGGCTCGCATTCGATCGAGACGACGCCGCTGTTCGCGCCGGACGATTGCTGTTCGATCCGCGGCGGCCATGTGTTTCCGCCGAACGACGCGGTCGGCTCGTTCACCTGCAAGCACGTCATCCTGCCCGACCCGCTGCATCCCGACGCGGCCTACCTGTGTGCGCCGCTCGCCGCGAACGGCGAAGTCTTCGGCATCCTGCATCTGACGCGAACGCAAGCCATCGACAGCGAGACGCGCGAACTCGCGGTCGCCGCGGCGGAGCAGATCTCGCTGACCCTGGCCAACCTGAAATTGCAGGACACCTTGCGCACGCAATCGCTGCGCGATCCGCTGACCGGCCTGTTCAACCGCCGTCACCTGGAGGCTTCGCTGGAACATGAAGTACAACAGGCCCACCAGCACAATCTTGCGTTCGCGGTGCTGATGATGGATCTGGACGACTTCAAACGCTTCAACGACGAGCATGGTCACGACGCCGGCGATGCGCTGCTGTGCGAATTCGGCCGTGTGCTGCAGCGTTCGCTGCGTACCCAGGACATCGTCTGCCGCTACGGCGGCGAGGAATTCATCGCGATCCTGACCGATGCCGATCTCGACATCGCACGCCAGCGCGCCGATGCGATCCGCAACGAGACGCAGCGCCTGGAACTGCGCCATCGCCAGCAGCTGTGCGCACGCATCACCGTCTCGATCGGCGTCGCGGTCTATCCGCTCGATGCGACCTCGTCGGCGGAGCTGCTGCACAGTGCCGACAAGGCGCTGTACGCGAGCAAGCGCAGCGGCAAGGACCGCGTCACCCATGCGACGCTGGCGCGCGTGCTGACCCATCCGGCGCATCGCATCGATAGCTGATCGCCGGCGCCGATGTCACCATGCGCGGATGGACATCGAAACCCTGGATGGATCGGCGAGCGCTTCCGCAGCCCTGATCGAACTCGATCGCGCCACGGTCTGCCGCGGCGGCGTGCCGGTGCTGCACGAGATCAGCCTGCGCATCGATCGCGGCCGGCATATCGCGATCCTCGGGCCGAACGGCTGCGGCAAATCGACCCTGGTCAAGCTCGTGCATCGCGAGCTGTACGCAGTCGCGCGTGCAGAGTCGCCGCCGGTGCGCGTGCTCGGGCAGACGCGCTGGGATGTCTTCGCGCTGCGCGTGCAGCTCGGCTTGGTCTCGCCGGATCTGCAGCGCGATCTGCTGCGCGCGCCGGGATTGACCGCGCTCGATGCGGTCGTGTGCGGTTTCTTCGCAAGTCAGCGTGTGCCGTCCGCGGACGCGGTCACGCCGATGATGCTCGAACGTGCGCGCGAGGCGCTCGCAGCGGCCGATGCGGCGCATCTGGAGCCGCGCGAACTCGCCGCGTTGTCGACCGGTGAAGCGCGCCGCGTGCTGATCGCGCGCGCACTGGCGCATCGTCCACAGGCGCTGTTGCTCGACGAGCCGACCACGGGTCTCGACGTCGCCGCGCGCCAGCATTTCCTTGCAAGCCTGCGCGCGCTGGCCCGGCGCGGAACCACCCTGCTGCTGGTCACACATCACGTGGAAGAAATCATCGAGGACGTCGAGCGCGTCGTGCTGCTGCGCGCCGGCCGGGTGTTTGCGGATGGAACTCCGGCAGAAACGCTGACGTCGGCCAGGCTTTCGGCGCTGTATGAAATGCCGCTCGTCGTCGAATCGCACGGCGGCCGCTATCGGGTGCGCGCGAGCTAGAACATTTCGTACAGGAACGCCGCGGCAGACTCGACCCCAGCGCTTCGGTCAGCGAAGCGATTGCCCGTGGAGCCGCGACCCGCACATGTTCGATCAGCTACGCCAGCAATGGCGCGATTTTCGCGCACAGCCTTCGGGCGAACGTTTCCAGCAGCGCTATCGCGCTCGCGCCTCACGCAGCGGATTCGTGCAGAAGGCTTTCCTGCTGTGCGCCGGACTCGGCCTGATCCTGCTCGGCATCGCGATGATCGTGTTGCCCGGGCCAGGCCTGCTCGCCATCGTGATCGGCGCCGGATTGCTCGCCGATGCCTCGCTGCTGGCGGCGCGTCTGCTCGATCGCATCGACCTCGCGATCAGCCGGCGCCTGGCGCGCCGGCGCAGCGCACGCTGAAGCTCAGTCGCCGAGTGCTTCGCGCATGAACTCCGGCGAGGCGAGCGCAGCGCGATGGATGTCCGCGTTGTAGTAGCGCGTCGCAAACTGCTTGGTGGCCGCGCCGCGTTCGCGGAAACCGGAAAGATCGGCGCCCTTGCGCGCCATCGTGCAGCTCCACCAGCCGGTCGGGTAGAGCGGCTGCGGAAAGGTCAGCGTCTTCACCGCATGGAAGTCGGCCGTGCGCATCGCCGCGCGCATCGCCTTGATCAGGTCGAGATGGACCAGCGGCGATTCGCTCTGCTGCACCAGAATTCCACTCGGGCGCAGCGCGCGGTAGCACGTCGCATAGAAATCCGCGCCGAACAATCCCTCGGCCGGACCGACCGGGTCGGTCGAGTCGACGATGATCAAGTCGATCGACTCCGGCTCGTGCTCGGCCATGTACTTGATGCCGTCGATGAAGAGCAGTTCCGCGCGCGGATCGCCGTTGGATTCGCACAATTCCGGGAAATACTTTTCCGACAGGCGCGTCACGCGCTCGTCGATCTCGACTTGCACCGCGTGCTCGACTTCCTCGTGCTTCAGCACTTCGCGCAAGGTGCCGCAGTCGCCGCCGCCGATGATGACGACGCGCTTGGCGCGTGCGTGCGTGAACAGGGCCGGGTGCGACATCATCTCGTGGTAGAGGAAATTGTCGCGCGTCGAGACCATCGTGCAGCCGTCGATGATCATCAACTTGCCCCAATCGGTGGTGTCGTAGATCTCGATGGTCTGGAACGGCGTCTTTTCCGCATGCAGGCGTTCCTTGATGCGCAGACCAAACGACGAGCCGGAGCGCTCGTGCTGTTCGGTGAACCATTGCTTGTCGCCAGCGTGTTCGGACACGGACATCGGTGCTGCCTGCCTGATGGGAATGAAGGGGCGAAGTTCGCGCGGCGCGGAGTTCTTTCGGCGCTGCCTGAGGCCGTCGACGCGATTTTCGAGGGGGGCGATTGTAGCCGGTCCGCATGACGTCGACATGCACGCCCCGAGGGGTTCGGACACACGCGATCCACACGTGCTCGCTACACTAGCGGGATGTCGAGAACGGGCGGGTCTTTCTCGGCGCGCACGGCTGCGGCGAAGCCGCGCGCTTTCTCCGCATCGCCAACCTGGAGCATCGACGTGACCGAACAGCGCTGGAGCACCGAACAGGCGCGGCATACCTGGGCCGTGCCGCACTGGAGCGAGGGTTACTTCGACGTCGGCGACGACGGCGATCTGCTGGTGCGGCCGCGCGGCCCGGCCGGGCCGACCCTGTCGCTGCCGGCGATCGTCGCGGCTGCGCGCGAAAAAGGCTCGCGCCTGCCGCTGCTGGTGCGCTTCGCCGACATCCTCAACGATCGCCGCGCGCGCCTGCAGCGCGCCTTCGCCAAGGCGATGGACGAGTGGGATTACGCCGCGGGCTACACCGCGATCTTTCCGATCAAGGTCAACCAGCAGAAGAACGTGGCCGGCGAACTGGCGGCGTCGGGCGGTGCCGGTTTCGGACTCGAAGCCGGATCCAAGCCCGAGCTGATGGCCGTGCTCGCGCTGGCCAAGCCCGGCAGCACGGTGATCTGCAACGGCTACAAGGATCGCGAGTACATCCACCTCGCCCTGATCGGCCGTCGTCTCGGGCTGGATATCTTCATCGTCATCGAGAAACCGTCCGAACTGCGCTACGTCATCGAGGAAGCGAAGGCGCTCGGCGTCGAGCCGCTGCTCGGCGTGCGCATGCGCCTGAAGAGCCTCGGTGCCGGCAAGTGGCAGAACTCCGGCGGCGACAAGGCGAAGTTCGGCCTGACTCCGCGCCAGCTGCTGACCCTGCTCGACGAGCTGAAGAACGCGAAGCTTTCGCACACGCTGAAGCTGCTGCATTTCCACATGGGCTCGCAGATGTCGAACGTGCGCGACATCGCCAACGGCATGCGAGAAGCGGTGCGCTATTTCGTCGAACTTTCGCGCATGGGCCTGCCGATCTCGCATATGGATGTCGGCGGCGGACTCGGCGTGGACTACGAGGGCACGCGCTCGCGTTCGGATTGCTCGATCAACTACGGGCTGGATGAATATGCATCGGCCGTGGTCGGTGCCTTGTCCGAAGCCTGTCGTGAACATGGATTGCAGCCGCCGCACGTGCTGACCGAATCCGGACGTGCGCTGACCGCGCATCACGCCGTGCTGGTGGTCAACGTGACCGAGGTCGAGCAGGCGCCGCGCGGCGCCGTGCCTGCGCCGCGCGCGGACGAACCGGCGGTGCTGCGACGCCTGCGCGAGACGCATGCGGAAATCGATCGCACGCCGCCGACCGAGCTGTATCACGAGGCGCAATACCAGCTCGCCGAAGGGTATTCGCTGTATGCGCTCGGCCAGTTGTCGCTCGCCGATCGCGCCGAGCTCGACGATCTGTACTACGCCATCGTCAATGCAGTGCGTTCGCGCCTGAAGCCGGACGAGCGCGTGCATCGCCAGGTGCTCGACGAACTCAACGAAACCCTGGTCGACAAGTACTTCGTCAACTTCTCCGTGTTCGAATCGGCGCCGGACATCTGGGCCATCGACCAGGTGTTTCCGATCGTGCCGATCGCCGGCCTCGACCGCGCGCCCGACCGGCGCGGCGTGATCGCCGATCTCACCTGCGATTCGGACGGCCGCATCGATCGGTACGTCGAAGCCGATGGCGTCGACGTCAGCCTGCCGTTGCACAGCCTGCGCGAAGGTCAGCCGTATCTGCTCGGTCTGTTCATGGTCGGCGCTTATCAGGAAACGCTCGGCGACATCCACAACCTGTTCGGCGACACCGACGCGGTGAACGTGCGGGTCAGCGCCGACGGCGGCTACGAGTTCACCCATCTGCGCCGCGGCGACACCACGGATTTGATGCTCGACTATGTCGGCTACGATCTGGCTGCGCTCCGCGCCGCTTATCGGGACAAGATTGCGGCGGCCGGAATCGAGGCTGCGCAGGCGCGCGTTCTGGAAGAAGCGCTCGAGCAGGGGCTGACGGGATATACGTATCTGTCCGAGGCCGAATAAGATCTGCCGGAGAACAGCGTCGCGCGCTGCTCGCGTTCGCGCAGCAGCAAGCGAAACCTCGTTCGAGCGCACGGCGCATGATCGCGCCGCAAAGACATCTTTTGGAACAATAGAGGCATGCACATGACGGACCTCAAAGTCGCCTTCGTCGGACTCGGTGCGATGGGTTTGCCGATGGCCGGCCATCTCGCGCGCGCCGGGCTGCTCGCTGCGGTGTGGAACCGCACGCATGACAAGGCGGCTGCTGCCGCGCGCGAACTCGGCGTGAGTGCGCCGGACGATCTCGCGGCCCTGATCGGCGCGTGCAATGTGATCGCGCTGTGTGTTCCGGCCGATGCCGACGTGCTGCATCTGGCACAGGAGATCGCGACGCATGCGCAACCCGGCACGATCGTCGTCGATCATTCGACGGTGTCCTCGACCACCGCGAAAGCCGCGCAGGCGATCCTCGCGCAGGGCCGCTGCGAATTCCTCGATGCGCCGGTTTCCGGCGGCGTCGAGGGCGCGAAGAACGGCAAGTTGTCGGTGATGGTCGGCGGCGACGCCGATGCGCTCGAACGCGCGCGGCCGCTGCTCGAAAGCTACGCGGTGAAGATCAGCCACATGGGCCCGGTCGGCGCGGGTCAGAACACCAAGGCAGTCAACCAGGTTCTGGTCGCCGGCATTGCGCAGGCGGTATGCGAAGGACTCGCGCTGGCCGAACAGCTCGAACTCGATCCCGAACGTCTGCTGCCGACGCTCGGCGCCGGTGCGGCCGGCAACTGGTTTCTCGACAAGCGTGGCGCGACGATGCTGAAAGACGAATTCCGCGTCGGCTTCAAGCTCGCGTTATTGCACAAGGATCTGAAGATCGTGCGCGAACTCGCGCTGGCTGCGGGCACCGATCGTTCGGTGATCGAGAAGTCCTTGTCCGACTATGCGGTACTGCTCGCGCAGGGGCACGGCGACGAGGACATTTCCGCCTTGATCCGGCTCAAGCGCAAGCATTGAAACCGCACCGGCCGCAGGCGCATCGCGCCTGCGGCCGGCCCCATGCTCAGCCGTCGAAGCCGTCCTCGAACACGGTGTCGGACGCCGGTGCGGCGAACTTCCACAGCTTGGAGCTGTTGTCGGTGATGTAGATCGCGCCGTTGACGAGGATCGGGCTCTGCCAGTGCAGGCTGCCGATATGCGCTGAACTCCACAGCACGTCGCCGGTCAGCGGATTGCGCGCGTTGACGCAGGTGCCACCGCTGCAGGCGCCGGCGTTGAACAGCACGCCGTTGGCGATGATCGGCGAGGTCGAACCGTTCGCGGAGCCGGTCTTGTTCCAGCGCATGGTCAGGCTCGGCGCGTTGTTGCCGTCGAGTCCGAGCTGCAGGCCGGAAATGCCGCTGCCGTTGCCGATGAAGACCCAGGTCGATGCATCGGCCGGGTTGACCCATACCGCGGTCTGCTCGCGCATCAGGTCACCGCCGTAGCCGTTGCCGCCCTGCGGTACCGCCATCGCCTGCAGTTCACCGCCGACGTGGCCGGGACCACCGGCGCCGCTCATGTTGTCGAGGTTGATCAGACGCAGCTGTCCATCCTTGCCGGCCTGCAGGCCGAGATGCGCCACGCTGCTGCCGGCCGGAGCGGGCAGGATCGACGGCGCGACCGAGCCGAGATCGATGTCGCTGTCCTGCAGATGCTGGAAGTTCGTCGGCGTCCAGCTGTCGTGCGGTTTGCCGTCGCTCGAAGCGGTGCCGTCCGGCGCGAGGGCGAGCACGCTGTCGGCCCAATTGGAGCCGCCCGAGTTCGCATTGAACTGGCCATTGCCGGTGGCGAAATAAATGCGGTTGGTGGCGGCGTCGTAGACCACGCCGGGTCGACCCCAGATGCCGCTCTGGTGCGACGAGCAATTGGTCCCGCTGCCGGAAAAATGCACGGTCTGGTTGCTGCACAGCGTGTTGAAGACCTTCTGCGCACCGCTGCCGAGATTGATCGTGGTGACGTGGCCCTGGTAGTCGCCGCCGTCACCGATGTAACCGTCGGTGACCGAGTACAGATAATTCGTGCCGCCGGGCGGCGATGCGATGGCGAGGCCCGAAGCGCCTTTCTCGTCGCCGGGCTTCGACGTCGACAGCTGCGGCCATCCACCGCTGGTGGTCTCGCTGCCATCGCCGACCGCGTACTTGTGCACGTAGCCGTCGAGACCGTAGGCATACACGAACTGGCGGTTCGGATCGATCGCAGCTGCACCGGTGGTGAGGTTGCCGCCGGTGGATGCCGGTTGCTTCGACCACAGCACGCTGCCGTCGGCAGCATCCAATGCGAGCAGATGCCCGTCCTTGGTGACCAGGAACAACAGATCCTTGCTGCCGCCGGAAGTGCTGACGCCGCTCAGGAAAACGGGGCTGCTGTCGCTGGAATGCGGCAGGCTCGCGCTGTAGACCTGGGTAATCGCCGCGACGTTCGCCGCCGAGATCTGCGTCTCCGCCGTATTGTGGCTGCTGTGGCTGGCGTCGTAGCCGAACTGCGGCCAGTCGGTGGCGAGTGCAGGCGTCATCGAGCCTGCGGCGGCGAGCGAAACAATGCCGGCGAGGCTGCGTCTGGAAATTTCGAGCATGTCTGGACTCCAATAATTTCTGTTCAACCGTCGAAGCCGTTCTCGAACACGGTGTCGGTATTCGGCACCGCGAACTTCCACAGCTTAGCGCTGCCGTCGGTCACGTAGATCGCGCCATTGACGACAATGGGACTCTGCCAATGCAGGGACCCGATCGTCGGCGACGTCCACAGTACGTCACCCGTCAGCGCATTGCGCGCGACCACGCAACGTCCGCCGCTGCACGAGCCGGCAACGTACACGACGCCGTTGGCGACCACCGGTGAATTCGCCATGCCGGTCTTGGTCCAGCGCGAGGTCAATGCAGGCGTGTTGCCGGAAACCCCCAGTTGCACGCCGGAAAGGCCACTGCCGCTCGCGACGAAAACCCAGGTCGAGCCGTCGGCTGGATTGACCCACACCGCGGGCTGCTCGCGCATGCCACCACCGCCTTGTGGCACATCGAGGATCTGCAATTCACCGCCCACGTGCGCAGGACCGCCTTGACCGCTCATGTTGTCGAGATTGATCAGGCGCATCTTCGCGTCCTTGCCGATCTGCATGCCGAGATGGGCGATGCTGCTGCCGGCCGGTGTCGGCAGGATGGCCATCGAAATCGAGCCGAGGTCGGTGTCGGAATTCTGCAGGCTCTGGAAGTTCGTCGGCGTGTAACTGTCACGCGGCATGCCGCCGCCGTTGCCGCTGCCGTCGGCTGAGAGCGCGAGCACGCTGTCGCCCCAGTTGAAGCCGCCGCTGTTGGCGTTGAACTGGCCGTTGCCGGTGGCGATGTAGACGCGCTGGGTGGCCGCATCGAAGGTCGCGCCGCCGCGGCCCCAGATGCCGCTCTGTCTGCCGGCGCAATCGTCGGTGCCTACCGCGCCGTTGAGCGTGAAGTGGATCGACTTGTCGCTGCACATCACATTGAACGTGGTCTGCGCGCCGCTGGTGAGATTGATCGAGACCAGATGGCCCTGATAGTCGCCGCCGTCGCCGATGTAGCCGTCCGTGACCACGACCAGATACGGGGTGCCGCCGGCGCTCGCGATGGTGAAGCCGGACGCGCCTTTTTCCACGCTCGGCTTCAGCGTGATGGTCTGCGGCCAGCCGCCGCTGGTGATCTCGGTGCCGTCGCCGATCTGATACTTGTGTGCCTTGCCGTCGATGCCGTAGCTGTAGACGTATTGACGATTCGGATCGACCGCGGGCGATGCTGTCGTCGGCTGCGTGCCGGTGGTCTGGTGCGACCACACCTCGCTGCCGTTGGCGGCATCGATGGCCATGATCTTGCCGTTCTTGCTGAGCAGGAACAGCAGATCCTTGGTGCCGCCCGGCGTTGTCACGCCGCTTTGATAGACCGGCGCGCTGTCAACCGACGCCGACAGCGTGGCGCCGTTCGGATAGACCGACGTCGCCGAAGCAACGCTGCTGGCACTCAGCGCGGTTTCCGCCGGATTGAAGCCGCTGTGCGTGCCGTCGTAACCGAACTGCGGCCAGTCCGCGGCGAATGCCGGAGCCGTCAGGACGGTCGCGGCAAGAGAAATGAACGTGCTGAGGGTGCGTCGTTGCAGTGCGAGCATGGGTGACTCCAATGTGTTCGATGGTGCGTGCAGGATTCCGATATCGAGGGTAGGTGTCGGCTGCGCAGCGGGATGGTTGTCCCGCTTGCCTGAACGCCTCTGCGAAACGAGACGCAGGTCGTGCCGAAACTGAACCTCGATTCAATCAGCCGTCGAAGCCGTCCTTGAATATCAATTCGGTCTGCTGGATGCCGAACTTCCACAACTTGCCGCTGTTGTCCGCGATGTAGATCGCGCCGTCGACGACGATGAGCCCTTGCCAATGCAGCGAGCCGATCGCCGCGGTCGACCACAGCGAATTGCCGCTGACCGGATCGAGCGCGCGCACGCGATTGCTGGATGCGTAGATCAGCACGTTGTTGGCGACGACCGGCGAAGTGCCGCCATCGGTGGTCGTCCACTTCTGCACGAGCGATGGCGTGCCTGCCGAAACGACCAGCTGGTAGGCAGTGAAGCCGACATCGTTGGCGATGAAGGTCCAGGTCGAACCATCGGCGGGATTGACCCATACCGCCGGCTGCGGTTTGACTTCGTTGCCGCCGGCATCGTTGCCGCTGCTGCAGTTGTCGCCGCCGTTCGGCAGCGCGATCTGCTGCAGCTCACCGCCGCTGTGGCCGCTCGCACCGGTGCCGCTCATGTCGTCGAGATTGATCAGGCGCACGCAACTGTCCTTGGCGATCTGCAATCCCAAATGCGTGTAGTTGCTGTCGCTCGGCGCCGGCAGGATCGCCGGCGAGGTCGAGCCGAGATCGGCATCGGTGTTCTGCAGACCCTGGAACGAGGCCGGCGTATAGCTGTCGAGCGGCTTGCCGTTGCCCGCGCCGCTGCCGTCCGCGCCGAAGGCGAGCACGCTGTCGCCCCAGTTCGAATGCGTGGAGTCCAGTTTGAACTGACCATTGCCGGTGGTGAGATAGATGCGCTGGGTCGCCGCATCGAACGTCGCGCCGCCACGGCCCCAGATGCCGCCCTCGCGTCCCGACGAACAGCCGCCGTTGGCGAGCAGGGTCGAGAGCGTGCTGCACATCGCGTTGAAAACAGTCTGGGTGCCGCTGCCGAGATCGATCGAGACGAGGTGGCCCTGATAGTCGCCGCCGTCGCCGTTGTAGCCGTTGGTGACTGCGTGCAGGTAACTGGCGCCGTCCGTATTCACGATGGTCAGGCTGGAGGCGACTTTTTCGGAGTTCGGCTTCAAGGTCACCGCTTGCGGCCAACCAGTCGGGCCCGGCGTGAGCGTTTCGACGCCGTCGCCGATGCGGTATTTGTGCACGTAGCCGTCGAGCCCGAAGCTGTAGACATATTCCTTGGCGGCATCGATCGCCGGCGACGAGGTTGCATGCTGGCTGCTGTTGCCGGGGCCGCCATCGGTGGATTTCGTCCAGACCACGCTGCCGTCGGCTGCATCGATCGCCATCAGGGTGCCGTGCGAGGCGGAGAAATCCGAGATGCCATCGCTGCCGAACAGGAACAGCAGATTCCTGACGCCGCCGGCGGTCGCGATATTGCTCGCGTAAACAGGAGCGCCGTCGACCTTCGCCGGAAGCACGACCGCCGCGCTGAACAAGGGAGCGATCTGCGACGCGTTCGCTGCCGTGATCGTGTTCTCGGCGATGTTGTTGCCGCTGTGCGCGGCGTCGTAGCCGAATTGCAGCCAGTCGGCCGCACTCGCCGAGGTGACGGCGAGCAGCGACAGGTTTGCAACAAATGCAGCGAAGTGGATTTTGTTCGGCATCAAGGGTGTCTCCGGAAACAGCGCCCGAGCAGAGATTGAGGTACGGCTGAACGAGGGAAGCAGACGCGCAGGGTCGTCCGTCCGATGACGCTGCGCAGGGGTGTCCGCGCGCATCGACCCGATGCGCCGCAGCACATCGAGGGCGCGCATAGTACGACGTCGCGACCTGCGTTGTTATGACGTATTGCCGAGTTGCATAACGGAATGATTTGCGTCGTCGCACACAATGCAAAACTAACGTTTGCTCGTTTGCATCGTGCTAAAACCCGCGGGTTCTGGGGCAAATCTGGGGTTTGCATGCGTTCAAGAGCTTTCGCGTCGGCGCTTTCGTTGCTGCCGTCCTTGTTGATGTCGTGGCCGCTGTTCGCAGGCGCGGTCGAGCCGGCTGATCTGCATCTGCTGCAATGGCCGGATGCGAATGCGAGCTTCCGGCAACCGATTGCGATTCGCAGTGCGCACGACGGCAGCGATCGGGTCTTCGTGATCGAACGCTGCAACGGCATTCGTGTGATCAGGAACGGCCAGGTACTGACGACACCGTTCCTTTCGATCGCGGCGAGCTGCGGCGGCGAACAAGGCGTGCTCGGACTCGCATTCGATCCCGCCTTCGCCAGCAACGGCACGTTCTATGTGACCTACACCGCGGCAGCCAGCGAACCGCGGCTCGGGCGTTCGCAGGATCAGGTGCTCGCGCGCTACACGGTATCGGCGGCGAGTGCCGACGTCGCCAATCCGCAGGGCACGGTGATCCTGCGCGTGCCCGATGCCTACGACAATCACAACGGCGGCGATCTGCATTTCGATCGCCAGGGCTATCTGAACTGGTCGATGGGCGACGGCGGCGAGCAGGGCGATCCGAACGGGTTCGCGCAATGCACAGGACGCAAGCTCGAAGACGGCAATCCAGCCAGCTGCCGTTCGACCAGCGGCGGCGGAACGCCGTACTACCTGCTCGGCAAGATCATCCGTCTGGACGTGCATGCGACGACCGCATCGGCACCGGCGAATTTTTGCGGCGCGACGCCGGGCCAGCCGGCGCCGTACGCGATTCCGCCGGGCAATCCGTTTCGCGATGTCGGCGCGCATCCGCAGGACTGCGCGGAAATCTTCAACTGGGGATTTCGCAATCCGTTTCGCTTCAGCTTTGATCGCGAAAGCGGCGACATGCTGATTGCCGACGTCGGCCAGAGTGCCTACGAGGAAGTCAGCTTCCTGGCTGCGAACAGCGCCGGCAAGAACTTCCAGTGGCGACAGTGCGAAGGTTTGCACACCTATCCCGGCGGCGACTCGCCCTGCGCCGGGCCGGCCGGCAGCGTGGCGCCGAAACTCGAATATCCGCACACCGCAGGACGCTGCGCGATCGTCGGCGGTTATCGTTATCGCGGACCGATCGTGGCCTTGCGCGGCCAGTACGTCTTCAGCGATTCATGCAGCGGGCTGATCTACATCGCGGCAAATCCCGATCCCGCCGCGGCGCAATGGTCGTTCCAGACCCTGGCGGGCACGCCGAACATCAGCGCCTATGGTTTCGGCGAGGACGATGCCGGCAATCTCTTCGTTGCCGATGGCGGCGGCAAGGTCTATCGGTTCGAATCCGACAGCACGGTCGATCCGATCTTCGTGGACGGATTCGAATGAGTGCATCGAGCGCTGCTGCACGGATCGACCGCAAAGGAAAATCGATGGCGCTTCCGATTCGCTTCCTCTGCCTCGGCGCGCTCGCGATCGGCGCTGCGACCGGTACGGCGCAGACGATTCCGTCCGATCTGCATCTGGAAACGATCAGCGACCAGATCGAGGCGCCGATCGGTGTGCGCGCGCCGCACGATGGCAGCGGTCGATTGTTCGTGCTGAGCCAGGCCGGCGACATCCGCATCATCAAGGACGGTGTGCTGTTGCCGACCCCGTTCCTGAGCGTGGCCGTCACCTATCCCGGCAGCGGCGGCACCAGCGGCCTGCTCGGCCTCGCCTTCCATCCGAACTTCGGCAAGCCGGCGTTGCCGCATGCCGACGAATTCTATGTCGTCTCGATGCGACCGCCGGGCTGCACGCCGGCCGGAACCTGTCTCGGCAGCGGCGCCGACGAAGTGCTCGAACGCTACACGGTGTCAGCCGATCCGGATGTCGCCAATCCGCTCGGCACCGTCGTGATGCGCCTCGCCGACAACGCGCCGCCGTCCTATCACAACGGCGGCGACATCCACTTTGGGATGGATGGATTGTTGTACATGTCATCCGGCGACGGCGGCCAGGAAAGCGGTACGCACTGGCTCGCCGAATGCCTGTGGAAGAAGCCGAACGACACCACGCTGGCGAGTTGCGGCACGGGCAGTGGCGTCGAATATTTCCTGCGCGGCAAGATGTTGCGCATCGACGTCGATACGCGCGGTGCGCTGGCGACGCCCGAGATGTGCGGCACGGCGACCGGGCTGCCGGCGGAATACGCGATTCCACCGGGCAATCCCTACGTCGACAGCAGCCAGACTTGCGACGAGATCTTCCTCTATGGCTTCCGCAATCCGTGGCGCTGGAGCTTCGACCGCGCGACCGGCGACATGTGGATTGCCGATGTCGGTCAGGATCACTTCGAGGAAATCGACGTGCGCGCGCCGGACTCGACCGATCCGGTCTACTACGGCTGGCATTGCATGGAAGGCACGGCCGTCTTCAACACGACCAGCGTCTGCGCGGGAACCCTGCCGGACAACGTGCTGCCGCGGATGGAATACGCGCACACCAACGGGCGCTGCGCGATCACCGGCGGTTATCGCTATCGCGGACCGATCACGCCGTTCCAGGGCATGTACGTGTTTGCCGATTCCTGTTCCAGCGAAATTTTCTTCGCCAAGCCGGACGCGCAGGCGCAGTGGAGCTACAGCGTGTGGCGCACCGACGACAGCGGCTACGGCACCTATTCGGGTTTCGGCGAGGACGAGGCGGGCAATCTGTACATCGCGAACACCGCGGAAAACACGGTGTATCGCTTCGCCTCGACGCAGCAATCGCACATCGTGACGCCCAGCGTGATCGGTGCCGGCTCGATTACGCCCTCGACTCCGCAGAATGTGACCGACGGCGACTCGATCGCCTTCGTCCTGCATCCGGATAGCGGCTACGCGATCGCCGGTGTCGACGGCTGCGGCGGCACGCTGGTCGCCGACACCTACACGACGGCAGCGGTGACCGCCGACTGCGCGGTGACCGCGACCTTTGCGCTGGCGCCGGACGAGATCATCTTCCGCGACGGATTCGACGGACCCTGATCTGCGCCGCGCACGCGATGCGCGGTGGCGGCGATGCGGCTCGCGGATTCGATACCGACATCGCCTTGCGCGGCGATGTCGACGACGCTTATTGCCCCGACTGTTCCTTCAACGCAATCGCGCTGATGCCGTTCTCGGACAGCGACTTCTTCGCCGATTCGAGCTCGCTCGCGCTCGCATACGGGCCGAGCCGCACGCGATGCCAGGTCTTGCCGTTGATCGTGACCGGCTGCACCTGTGCGACGAAGCCGGCGAGCGCGAGCTTGGCCTTCGCCTCGTCGGCCGCCTTCGGTTCCGGATACGAGCCGGTCTGCAGGATGTAGCGTCCGGCCGTGCTCGCTGCTCCGGTGCTCGGCGCGGCCGCGTTCGGTGTCGTGGCCGGCGCCGTCTTCGCCTGCTGTTCGGCGCGTGCTTTCGCCGACAGCTCCGCATCCGGAATCACGACTTCGGCTTCCGGCAGCACCTGGTAGAAGTCGTAGTTCTTCTTCGGCTTCGCTTCGGCGACCGGTGGCTCGCTCTCGCGCGGAGCGGTCGCTTCGGGATTGGGTTGCGGCAGGTTCTTCTTGCGCAGCAGCGGCGCCCAGTCCTTGACCAGCACCAGCAGCATCAGTCCGATGCCGAGCAGCATGCCGATCAGAACCCACAGCCATGCCGGCTTCTGTCCGCCGTTGCCGCCGCGCGTCGCCTGGCGTCCGTTTTTCTTCGTTGCCATTACATGCTCTCCGGCGCGGATACGCCCAAAAGATCGAGTCCGTTCGCGAGCACCTGACGCGTCGCCGCGGCCAGCGCAAGGCGCGCATCGCGCAGGTCCGCCTCGTCGACGAGGAACTGGTGCGTGTTGTAGTAGGCGTGGAAGGCCGATGCAAGTTCGCGCAGGTACGTCGCGATCAATTGCGGATCAAGATTGCTGCCGGCGAGTTCGACCACTTCCGGATAACGCGACAGTTCCACCTGCAGCGCTTGCGCGTGCTCGTCGACGAGACGATCGAGCCGGGCAAGTCCGTTGTCGCGATTCCAGTCGAGCCCGCGTTCGGCGAGCTGACGCATCACGCTGGCGACGCGCGCATGCGCGTACTGGATGTAGTAGACCGGGTTGTCATTGGTCTGCGCGCGCGCCAGGTCGATGTCGAAGATCAGCTGCGAGTCGGACTTGCGCGCGATCAGGAAGTAGCGCGTCGCATCGCGCCCGACCTCGTCGATGAGATCGCGCAGGGTCACGTAACTGCCGGCACGCTTGGACAGTTTCACTTCCTCGCCGCCGCGCATCACGGTGACCATCTGATACATCATGTATTCGGGCCAGCCGGGCGGAATGCCGGCAGCGAGCGCCTGCAGACCGGCCTTCACGCGCGCCAGACTGCCGTGATGGTCCGAGCCGAGCACGGTGATCGCGTGCTCGTAGCCGCGCAGCCATTTGCTGCGATGGTAGGCGACGTCCGGCAGGAAGTAGGTGAAGCTGCCGTCGGACTTGCGCATCACGCGGTCCTTGTCGTCACCGAAGTCGGTCGTGCGCAACCACAGCGCGCCGCCTTCCTCGTAGGTGTGACCGTGCGCGACCAGCTCGCGCGTGGTTTCCTCGACCTTGCCGTCGTCGTACAGCGAGGACTCGAGGAAATACACGTCGAAACTCACGCCGAAGGCGCGCAGATCGCGATCCTGTTCGCGTCGCAGATAGGCCACCGCGAAACGGCGGATCGCGTCCAGATCGTCCGCATCGCCGGCAGCGACCACGTCGATGCCATCGGCCTCGACCGATTCGCGCGCGAGATAGGCGCGCGCGACATCCTTGATGTATTCGCCCCGATAGCCGTCCGCCGGCCAGCTTTCGGCGTCCGGCTCGATGTCGCGACAACGCGCCTGCACCGACAGCGCGAGATTGTGGATCTGCGCGCCGGCATCGTTGTAGTAGAACTCGCGCACGACCTTCCAGCCGTTCGCATCGAGCACGCGCGCGATGCAATCGCCGATTGCGGCATTGCGGCCATGGCCGACGTGCAGGGGCCCGGTCGGATTCGCCGAAACGAACTCGATGCCGGCGATGCGCGAGGCGCCGGCGTTGCCGCGGCCGTAGCGCTCACCCTGTTCAAGCACCGTGCGCACTTCGCGTTGATAGGCGGCCGGGCTCAGGAAGAAATTAATGAAGCCGGGCCCGGCAATCTCGACCTTGGCGATTTCCGCGCTCGGCGGCAGGGCGGCGACCAGTTCCGCGGCCAGATCGCGCGGCTTGCGGCCGGCGGATTTGGCCAGCAGCAGGGCTGCATTCGTCGCGAAATCGCCGTGATCGCGGTTTTTCGCGCGCTCGACCACGAAAGCCGGCGCAGCGCCGTCCGGCAGGGTGCCGTTCGCCTGCAGCGTATGCAACGCATGGAGCACGGAGTCTTGGAGTTGGTCTTTCACACGCGGGGCCGTTCGCAAAGCCTTCTATTGTAGAGGCAAGCACGCTTGCGCACGCGACCGGCGCGTCTGAATGTGCAGCACCGTCATCGTACGGTAAAGCGCGCCGGCTAGAGTGCGACCTGACAGGTTTGGAGCAGTGGTGGCGTGCGGGATGCGCACGTTGCCCGGGTGCAGGGAAGCACCGACTTCAGTTTTCCGCCGCCGGGGTTCGCCGGAATCGCCGAATCCGTGGCCTTGATGTGCGCGCCGACGCCGACGCTGCCACGCAGGATCGCCGCACCGTCGAAACCGCGCTCAGTCGACCAGCTCGGCCAGCGTCTCGCGGTACTCGGCAATCACCTCGTCGCCGTCGGCGGGCGGACCGCGCATCGCGATTCGCGCACGCACGCCCATCGAGAGCGCCTTCAGCTTGTCCCCATTGGCGCGCTTGCCCGCCTCGAATGCGGCGCGACCGAGCTCGGAATGGAAACGGTGCAGTTCGAAGAAGAAGCGGTCCTGGCCGTCGGTCAGGAAACCGAGCACGGGCAGCGCGCTCTCGCCGGCCGAGAGCGAACGTCCGCTGAGCATTTCACGCTCGCGGCACAGGTTTTCGCCGCTGCGGGCAAATTGCGCGAAGGCTTCGGCGACATTCGCGGTGTCCAGATCGGCGGCGACCAGGGCAAGTCGGCGCGCATGCACGATGCGCGGATCTTCGCGCCAGTCCGCCTGCGCCGCGTCCAGCGTGTAGTCGAGTTTGGCCGCGAGCGCGCCCCCGCTCTGCACGAGGTCTGCAGCGTTGTACAAATGTGCACCTGCCGGCGAGCGCGCGTCGAAGGTGCTGCCGGCGATCGTGAGCTCGATCGCGAGGTAGAAATCCGCATCGCGCTCGCGCGAGAAACCACAGATGTCGAGGATGCGCAGGGTCTCCTCGCTGCTCGCGCGTTCGTTGGCGCCGACGCCGCCGACGATCTGCGAGGCCTCGCGCTGGCGCAGATCGTGGCCGGCGCCGAACAGCAGCAGGACGCACCAGTCGCGCAGATCGAGTGCATCGATGCCGTGGGTCTCGCCGAGGCGCTGCAGACGCGCGCCGCAGATATCCAGGATGTGGCCTTCGTTGTGATAGGCGTGCAGGTCGGGACCGAGATGCCCGTGGCGCAGCGCGAGACGCGCGTAACACAGCCGCACGGCATCGGCGACGCGATCGAGCAAGGCCGCGTCGTCCACGCTCGCGAGCAAGGGCGCGAAGTGCTCGCGCAGGCGGCATAGCAGCGTTTCGAGCGGCGCCGCGTGTTCACCGAGCCGCGCGCGCGCCGCGGCGACGTCCGGCAGTGCGTGCTCGGCGTCGTCGGCAGGAAACGCGCGTGGAAATGCAAGAATCACGGCTGGTGTCTTCCCCCGCCCCGGTGCGCGCGGAGTATAGGCGTGAAGCGCGTCCTGGAAACGTGTCGAAGGGAGCACGTCGACTGTGCTCCGGGTCACAACCAGCCGCGCTGCGCCAGCGAAGTCGGCTCGCCGTCGCCGATCACGAAATGGTCGAGCAGACGCACCTCGATGAGATCGAGCGCCTCGCGCAGGCGCCGCGTGATGGCGCGGTCGGCGGCACTCGGTTCGGCGACGCCGGACGGATGATTGTGCGCAAGGATCACCGCCGCTGCATTGTGCGTGAGGCAGCGCCGCACGACTTCGCGCGGATGCACGCTGGTGCCGTCGATCGAGCCGCGGAACAGCTCCTCGAAGGCGACCACGCGATGGCGGTTGTCGAGGAACAGGCAGCCGAAGACTTCGTACGGATAACCGGCCAGGCGCGATTTCAGATAACGCGCGCTACTGGCCGGATCGGTCAGGGTCTCGGCGCCGCGCAGTTCCGCGTCGAGATAGCGTTTGCCGAGTTCGAGCGCAGCGAGCATGCGGCACCAGGCGGCGGCGCCGACACGCGGTCGATCCTGCGGCGTGTCGAGCAGCAACTTGAGGCTGCCGGCGTCGACGATCAGGGCGCGACCGAGATCGACCGCACTCTGGCCACGCCGGCCGGAACCGAGGAAGACCGCGAGCAACTCGGCGTCGGACAAGGCGGTGGCGCCGCGCGCGAGGAGTTTTTCGCGCGGACGTTCGCCGTCGGGCCAGTCGCGGATGCTCATCGGATTGCCGCCGCGACGTGCGAATGGAACGGCATAGAGTGGAACTCGAAGCCGACCGCGACTCGAAGCCCGGTCTGCTGCAGCGGGAAAACCAGCCGGTTGGAGAGGTTCAAGCCGCCGCTCGAATCGCGCCGGATGCCCGGCAGGGAATATCGATAAGTCTTCATGGCCTGGAAATTTAGCGACCTGCCGAAGCCGCCGGCAGCGGCGCGTGCGCCGAATTTCAGTAAGCTAGTCGCCTTCTGTCCTGTCCGTGGTTTCCTACATGCACAACCAGGGTCTGGCCGGCACGCGCGTGCTGCTCGGCGTTTCCGGCGGCATCGCCGCTTACAAGGGCGCCGAAACCGTACGCCGCCTGCGCGATGCCGGTGCCGAGGTTCGCGTCGTGCTGACTGCGAACGCCGCGCGCTTCGTGACGGCGCTGACCTTCCAGGCGCTGTCCGGCAATCCGGTGCGCACGAGTCTGTGGGATGAATCGGCCGAAGCGGCGATGGGCCATATCGAGCTGGCGCGCTGGGCCGACGAGGTGCTGATCGCGCCCGCATCGGCCGACCTCATTGCTCGCCTCGCGCACGGACACGCCGACGATCTGCTGACCACACTCTGTCTTGCCACCGCGGCGCCGGTGTCGATCGCGCCGGCGATGAACCAGCAGATGTGGGCGCACGCGGCGACCCAGGCGAACCTCGGCGTGCTGCGTCAGCGCGGCGTGCGCGTGTTCGGGCCGGCTTCGGGTGGTCAAGCGTGTGGCGAGTTCGGTTCCGGCCGCCTGCTCGAAGCGGGCGAGATCGTCGAGGAGCTTTCCGCCGCGCGCGTGCCGCGTGCGCTCACCGGGCAGAAAATCCTGGTCAGCGCCGGCCCGACCTTCGAGGACATCGATCCGGTGCGCTTCATCGGCAATCGCAGCTCCGGCCGCATGGGGTTCGCGGTCGCCGAAGCCGCCGCGCAGGCGGGTGCCGCGGTGACGCTGATTGCCGGGCCGGTTGCGCTGGCGACGCCGCCGCGAGTCGAGCGTATCGACGTGCGTAGTGCGCGCGAGATGCGCGAAGCCGTGCTGACGCATGCGCTGCACAACGATGTCTTCGTATCGGCCGCGGCGGTCGGCGATTTCCGCGCGCAGTCGATCGCTGCGCACAAGCTCAAGAAAACCGGCCAAGGCCTCGAACTTTCGCTGGTGCAGAACCCGGATATTCTTGCCGAAGTCGCCGAACTGCCGCAGCGCCCGTTCCTGGTCGGCTTCGCCGCCGAGACCGAGAACGTGGAGGGCTATGCGCGCGCCAAGCTCGAGCGCAAGAAGCTCGATCTGATTGCCGCCAACCGCGTCGGTGCCGACTGCGGCTTCGAGCGCGACGACAACGCGCTGCTGCTGCTGTGGCCCGATGGCCGCGAGGAGCTCGCGCACGCGAACAAGCGCGAGCTGGCGCGCCAGCTCGTCGCACGCATCGCCGATCTGCGAGCGCAGCGCCGATGACGACGGTTGCGATGAAGCTGCTCGATGCGCGCCTCGGGCGCGAGTTTCCGTTGCCCGCTCCCGCAACCGAAGCCTCTGCGGGAGTTGATCTGCGTGCGATGCTGGAGGCTCCGCTCACGCTCGAAGCGGGAGCCAGCGCACTGATTCCGAGCGGCATTGCAATCCATATTGCAGATCCCGGCCTGTGTGCGATGGTGCTGCCGCGGTCCGGGCTCGGCCACAAGCATGGCATCGTGCTCGGCAATCTGGTCGGACTGATCGACGCGGATTACCAGGGACCGTTGCTGATTTCGTGCTGGAACCGCTCGGACGTCGCGTTTACGATCGTGCCGGGTGAGCGCATCGCGCAACTGGTGATCGTGCCGGTCGTGCGCGCGAGGTTCGAGGTGGTGGACGATTTTGCGCCGAGCGCACGCGGGGAAGGCGGCTTCGGCAGTTCCGGTCGGCAATGACGTGAGTCGCAGACGCGCGCCTGCAAGGGTGGCGATTGAAGAAAACGGACAGGGGCAGATGATGGGCGAGGCCGAGGTCAAGCCAGCGAAAGCGCGCAGCGGGCCGCGCGCAGCGTTGCTGTTCGCGCGCTTCCTGCCGGATTGGCGCATCGTCGTGCCGCTCGCGCTGGCAACCTTGCTGCTCGCACTCGGCGCGTTTCTGGCCTGGCAGAGCTGGCTCGTGCTGAGCGCGCAAAACGGCGCCGAAGAAGCCGACCGCGTGCGCGCACAGGCGATCAGCGCGCTCGCCGCGCAAATCAACGCGAAAGTGCAGGCGGTGCAGCAGGCAGTTGCCGATCCAGCCGTGCAGGCTGCGCTGGGGCAGGACGATAGCGCGTCGCGCGAGAATGCCGCCGCGGCGTTGAAGCAGGCGCTGCCCGAATTGATCGATGCGGAATTCTTCAGTCCGAACCTCGACGAGGTCTTGTCCGGCGATCTGAAAGCGCTCGGTTATGCGAAAGCCTCGGCGCTGATGCATGCGAAGCTGCGCGCCGGCCAGCCGCTCGCGGAGATGCGCAACGGCGCCGACAAGCAGCAGCAGCTGATGCTCGCGCTTCCTGCCGCGGTCGGCGGCAAGACCGTCGCCTACGCCGTTGCCGAACTTCCGTTCGCGCCGGTGCTGGCGACATTCCGGCGCACCTCGATCCACGGCGCACGCCTCGAACTGCGTCAGGGCGACGGTCGCGGCGACCTCGTCATCGCGAGCGTCGGCGCCGGCAGCGGCACCTCGCTCGGCGATCTCGGCGAACCGGTGCCCGGATCGAGCCTGCGTATCGGCAAGGCCGAGTCTGATTATTTCATCGTGTTCTCGCACAGCTTCGGTCTTCTCGTCACACTCACGGTGCTGTGCCTGCTCGGCGGCTTCATCGGACTGTGGCTGCGCCAGGTCGGCCTGCAGCGGGCGTTCGCGGTGCTGCACCCTTCTTCATCACGACCCGGAACCAAGGAGATCACGTTGGCCGAAGCACTGAGGCAGCAACCCGAGGCGATCACGCCCAGCGCCGCCAAGACGGCACCGCCAGCCAAGGTCAGCAGCGAGGAGGCGACCACGGTCGATCCGAGCATCTTTCGCATGTACGACATCCGCGGCGTGGTCGGGCAGAGCCTGACCCTCGGCGCCGCGCGCCTGATCGGGCGCGCGATCGGCAGCGAGGCGCGCGAACGCGACCTCCGCGAAATCGTGGTCGGCCGCGACGGACGCCTGTCCGGGCCGGAACTGGTCGGCGCGCTGATCCAGGGCCTGCGCTCGACCGGCATGGATGTGATCGACATCGGCGCGGCGGCGACGCCGGTCACGTACTTCGCCAACTTCCATCTGCGCACCGGCTCCGGCATCTCGGTGACTGGCAGTCACAATCCGCCGGACTACAACGGCTTCAAGATCGTGCTCGGCGGCGAGACGCTGTCGGAGGACGCGATCCAGAATCTGTACCGGCGCATCGCCGAGAACCGTTTCGTCGACGGCCAGGGCGGACTGCAGACGATCGACGTCAGCGCCGACTACATCCGGCGCATCACCGACGACATCCAGGTCGAGCGTCCGCTGAAGATCGTGGTCGATTGCGGCAACGGCATTCCGGGCGCGATCGCACCGGCCGTGCTCGAAGGCATCGGCTGCGAAGTGATCCAGTTGTACTGCGACGTCGACGGCACCTTCCCCAATCACCATCCCGACCCGTCCGATCTGCACAACCTGCAGGATCTGATCATGTCGGTGAAGAAGACCGGTGCCGATCTCGGCATCGCGTTCGACGGCGACGGCGACCGCCTCGGCGTGGTCACGCCGGGCGGCGAGGTGATCTTCCCGGATCGCCTGCTGATGCTGTTCGCGATCGACATCCTCAGTCGCAATCCCGGCGCGACGATCATCTACGACGTCAAATGCACCGGCCACCTGCAGCCGTTGATCCTGCAGCACGGCGGCAGTCCGTTGATGTGGCGCACCGGGCATTCGCTGATCAAGGCGAAGATGAAGGAGACCGAGGCCGCGATGGCCGGCGAAATGAGCGGGCACTTCTTCTTCGGCGAACGCTGGTACGGCTTCGACGACGGCATCTACGCAGCCGCGCGTTTGCTGGAGATTCTGGCGAGCGATCTCGATCAGCGTCCCGCGCAGGAAATCTTCGACACCTTGCCCAAGGGTGTCTCCACGCCGGAACTCAAGATTCCGATGCGCGAGGGCGAACACTATCGCTTCATGCAGGCGTTCGCACAGAACGCGAAGTTCGACGGCGCGCGCCTGACCACGATCGACGGCGTGCGCGCGGACTGGCCGGACGGCTGGGGCCTGGTGCGCGCCTCGAATACCACGCCGGTGCTGGTGCTGCGCTTCGACGCCGACACGCCGCAGGCGTTGACGCGCATCCAGGATGTATTCCGCGCGCAGCTGAAGGCGCTGGATTCGTCGCTGCCGCTGCCGTTCTGATCCGAAACCGAGACTACGGCTGGCGCTGCGAAAGCTTCGCCTGCAGGTCGCGATAGCGCGCGGTGTCGCTCTCGAAGCGTGTCACCGCCTGGTCGCGATCGGCTTGCTTGCGCGTGACCGCGATGCGCTGGTCGTCGACTTGCTTGCGCATCGCGGTGAGCTGATTGGCTTGGGGTTCCGGCAGGGTCTTGCCGGTGCGTTCGGTTTCGGCGGCGCGCGCGAGCAGATCGGCGAGTGACTGTTCCTGACTGCGCAGGCTGAGCTGGGCGGCGCTAACCTGTTGGTCCATCATCTCCAGTTGCTGCTTCTGCGCGCGCTGCAGATCGGCTTCGGTGGGATAGGAAATCAGAAGCTGATTGTCCGCGCGCGTGCGCTGGTCGACGACATCGCGCGCCGCCTTGTCCTTCGCTGCCGCGCTCTTGGCGGCGGCCAGTTCGTCCGTCGTTCGTGCGCGCTCGACGCGCTTGATCACCACGCCTTGCGGACTGACGATCTCGTAACCGTATTTCGCCGCTTCGGCCGGCAAGGCATCGCTGTAATGCAGGCTGCCGTTGGCGTCGTACCACTTGTAGCGGTTGTGCACGCCACTTTCGGCGGCGAGCGCCGCGCTGCACGCGAGGATGAGGACGGACAACGGCAATTGGGGCACGATGCGGCGCATGAAAGACTCCTTCTCGGCCGAGTATAGGTCAGCCTCGGCGTGCCGCGCTGCGGCCGTGTTCAAACCCCGTAGCGCGCGCGATAGTCGGCCAGATTCCGGCGATGCGCGGACAACTCCGGCTTGTCCGTCGTGTAGGCGAGCAGGTCGCCGAGGCGCGCGATCGCGATCGTAGGGATACCGTGTTCGGCCGCCAGCTCCTGCGTCGCCGAGAGGGAACCCTGACCGCGCTCTTCGCGATCGAGAGCGATCAGCACGCCGGCCGGCGTCGCGCCGGCGGCGCGAATCAGCGTCAGCGATTCACGGATCGCAGTGCCCGCGGTGATCACGTCGTCGACGATCAGCACGCGCCCCTGGAGCGGAGCGCCGACCAGCAGGCCGCCCTCGCCATGGTCTTTCGCTTCCTTGCGGTTGTAGGCGAAGGGCAGGTCGCGCGCGTGATGTTCGGCCAGCGCCGCCGCGGTGACGGCGGCGAGCACGATGCCCTTGTAGGCCGGCCCGAACAGCATGTCGAAGCCGATGTCGGCATTCACTGCCGCATCCGCATAGGCACGCCCGAGCGTCGCCAGCGCGCTGCCACTGTCGAACAGCCCGGCGTTGAAAAAGTACGGGCTGATGCGGCCGGATTTCAGCGTGAATTCGCCGAACCGCAGCACGTTGCGGGCGACCGCGAGATCGAGGAAGGCGCGTTGGGATGGGAGCATGGGGGATTGAGGGCTGAGGGCTGAGGGCCGAGGGCTGGAACTGAGGGTGCTAGCGTGCCGCGAGATTGAGGCGCGTGGCAACAGATGAAGTTGAAGCCGCAGGCCCACGATATTTTGCAGCGACCAGCTAAGCTGCAGCCCTCAGCCCTCAGCCCTCAGCCCTCATGCGCATCATCTCCTTCAACGCCAACGGCATCCGTTCCGCCGCCACCAAGGGTTTCTTCGAATGGCTGCGCGCGCAGAAAGCCGACGTGGTCTGCCTGCAGGAAACCAAGGCGCAGGAAGATCAATTGGTGGACCCGATGTTTCGTCCCGACGGTCACCACTGCTTCTATCGCGACGCGATCACGAAGAAGGGCTACAGCGGCGTCGCGATCTACTCCAAACGCGAGCCGGACGAGGTGCGCACCGCACTCGGCTGGGCGCCGTTCGATGACGAGGGCCGTTACATCGAGGCGCGCTACGGCAACCTCAGCGTGGTTTCACTGTATGTCCCGTCAGGCTCGTCCGGCGACGAGCGCCAGCAGTTCAAGTTCAAGGTGATGGACTGGTTCAAGCCGGTGCTCGACGGCTGGCTCGCAAGTGGCCGCGATTATGTTCTGTGCGGCGACTGGAACATCGTGCGCAGCCGCCTCGACATCAAGAACTGGACCTCGAACCAGAAAAACTCCGGTTGCCTGCCGGCCGAGCGTGACTGGCTCAACACCGTGTGCACGGACACGACCGGTTGGGTCGACTCGTATCGCGCCCTGCATCCGGAAGGCCAGGACTACACCTGGTGGAGCAACCGCGGCGCAGCACGTGCGAACAATGTCGGTTGGCGCATCGACTACCAGTTCGTCACGCCGGGCCTGCGCACGAAGCTGAAGCGCTGCGAGATCACGCCGGCGCCGCGGTTTTCCGATCACGCGCCGTATGCGGTGGACTATTCGGCGTGAGCGATCGTGTCGAGGCGTTGCTGCCGGATTCTGCCGCGCCGGGGAACGGCGGTGCCTGGCGAATAGCGAGCATCGGTCTGCTCGGCTTCGCCTCCGGACTTCCGCTTGCCCTGTCGGGTGGAACCCTGCAGGCCTGGTTCACGACCGAGGGGCTCAGCCTCAAGACGATCGGCTGGGTGACCCTGATCGGTCAGGCCTACGTGTTCAAATTTCTCTGGGCGCCGTTGCTGGATCGCATCCAGCTGCCGCTGCTCGGTCGTCGTCGCGGCTGGATCGTTCTGATGCAGCTGTTGTGTGGCGCTGCGCTGGTCAGCATGAGTTTCTACGCGCCGCACGAAGCCGCCGCGACACTCGCGTTTTTCGGCGTGCTGCTCGCGTTCGCCTCGGCCACCCAGGACATTGCCTACGACGCACACCGAACGGATTTGTTGACCCCGCGCGAACGCGCGTGGGGAACCGCATTCAGTCAGGGCGGTTATCGGCTGGCGATGCTGGTGTCGGGCGCATTGGCGCTGATTCTCGCCGACCGGATCGGCTGGGCGTGGGTATATCGCGGCATGGGCGGGTTGATGCTGGCGGCCACGCTGGTGACCGTGCTTTCACCGGAAGCGCCGGACGAGCGTCCCGCTCGCAGCTTCAGCGAAGCCATCGTGCAGCCCTTCGCGGACTTCTTCGGGCGCTACGGAAAGCTCGCGTTCGGCTGGTTGCTGCTGATGGTGCTGTACAAACTGTGTGATGCATTCGCGCTGTCGTTGTCGACGACGTTCCTGTTGCGCGTTCCGCAGTTCACGTTGACGCAGATCGGCACGGTGAGCAAATTCTTCGGCCTTGCAGCAGGCCTGCTGGGCGCTCTCGCCGGCGGCTGGATCGTCACGCGCATACGCCTGTTTCCGGCATTGATGCTGCTCGGCATCGCGCAGGCGCTGGTCAACCTTGGCTATATCTGGCTGGTCGGCAGTGGGCCGGATGTCTATGCGCTGGCGATCGTGGTGTCGGCGGAATATTTTTTCAGCGGGCTCGGCAGCACCGCGTTTGTCGTTCTCGTCACTGCATTGTGCAATGTGCGTTTCTCGGCGACCCAATACGCGCTGCTGTCGTCGCTGTCGGCGGTCGGACGCGTTTTTCTCGGCCCGATCGCGGCGTGGCTGGTGGCGGAAGTCGGCTGGTCCACCTTCTTCGTGATCACCGCGTTGTCGGCGATTCCCGGACTTGCGTTGGTCGTGTTGATGCGAGACGCGATCCGCCACGCTGAAACGGCGCGGCCGGCATAGGGTGTGCTCGCTCGTGTCGGCAGCGCTGCCGGCCCGATGCAGGTGGCGACCGCCGTTGCGAATGACGATCGGTCTCGCTCATCCGTGCCGATGGCAGCGCTAGATGTGGTTTTGTAAAGAATTGCGACAATGTCGCTCATCTGCTGATCGAACGTGTAGTCTCGATGCCGTGCCGCGTGAATGGCCGGCATCGAAATCAGGGGTGGGGACAATGATGTTTCTTCGATTGCCACGCGCAGCGCGTGCGGCTTTGTGCGTGCTGTTGATCTCGGCGTTGTGCGCCTGCGCCCCGATGCCGCCGAAGCAGGCCTACAACCGCGAAGCCAATCAGATGATCAAGCGCATCGACGTTTTGCCGATGCGGCGCGCGGAAGTCGGGCTCGATATTTTCAACCATCCCGGCTACAGCTTCGGCTTGATCGGACTGGCGATTGCCGAAGCGGACATGGCACCGAAACGGAACTGGGTCGAGGCCGAGGTCAAGCAGCTCCAGTTCGATGGAGCCGGTATTTTTCGCGATCGATTCAACCAGGCCATGACGGCCAAAGGCTATCAACTGATCTGGTCAGCGCCTGCGGTCGAGGATCCGGCGAAGGCCGCGCCGCGGGGAGACTGGGGCTATCGCAAACACTATTTTGCCGACGCCCATGCCGATGCTCAGCTGGACGTCTCGATCAACTATGTCGGCTTCGCCGCAGCAGGCGCCGGCAGCAGCGCGCCGTATCACCCGACCGTGGCCGTGGCCGCCAAGCTCGTGAGCCCTGATGGCAAGGCCGTGTTGATGGCGGATCAGATTGCCTACAACGCCGTGTTCCCGAAGACTCAGGCAATCACGATCAATGCCGATCCAGCCTATACCTACCCCGAGTTCACCACATTGCGGGCGGCCGGTTCCAAGGCATTTGACGGTCTGCGCGCGGCGCTCGAAAGCGCGGCGGACGAACTCGCCAGACAGTATTGACGACGATGACTGCGCGTCTGCGCACGGCATCGATGGCATGCGCGCTGGCTGCGGCGCTGTCAGGTTGCGCAACCAGCGCGGTGCAGAACGGCCCGCTGCGCTATGCGGCGGCCGGAACCTGCGTCGACGCGCTATCGGCGTTGCCGGCGCGGCAAATTCCCGCGCCGGACAAGAACGGCAAGCCGGCCGTATTCGTCTTCGATGCGAATGTTTCATGCCTGTCCGAAGCGCCGAACACTCCGCGGCCAGGCTTGCTGTTTTCGCTGACCGGCGTCGCGACGCCGGCTGAGGTCCTGATCGATTCCTCGGGCAGCGGCGCAGTCACGCTGGCCCCGCTCGTGCGTGTTCTGGGCGCGGATTTCCACGAACAATCGCGCTATTCCTTCGATCGCTTCGCGAAGCGCGGGCGGGATTTTTCGATCTCCGTATTCCTCAATTCAGGGAGTGCGCCGCCCGCGGCCTATCTGCTGATCGTCCCGGATGATGCGTGGCTCGGGCGAGAAAACCTGACTGTCGAAGGGCAGCAGCGAACGACGGTCTGGTCGACAGGTCTCGTCACCGGCGCGTACACCTCGGGCTATGAGGAAAAGTCGGTGTCGACGTTCTCCGACCTCGGTAGTCTGAGCATTCAAGCCAGGCCCTACGCGGCGCCGGCGGCCGCGAAAACGCCTTAGCTCGTACCGATACTCACGTTGCCGAGCACACGCGGTCCGCGCGCACCGGTGACCGATGGCAGGTTGCCCGGCAGGCCTTGCAGACGCGCGCGCGCGAGCCAGGCGAAACCGACCGCCTCGACATAGTCCGGATCGAGCCCGAGGCCTGCAGTGCTGTCGAGCCTGATCGGATCGATCTCGCTGCGCAAAGCGTCCATCAGCGCGGCGTTGTGCACGCCGCCTCCGCAGACGAATGCTTCGCGCGTGCTCGCTGCATGCGTGCGCAGAGCATCGGCGATGCTGCGCGCGCTCAATGCGAGCAAGGTAGCCTGCACATCGGCCGGCGCGAGGTCGGGCGGTAGGCGCGCGTCCAGCCAGTCGAGATTGAAGTCCTCGCGGCCGGTGCTTTTCGGGGGTGGCATGGCGAAGTACGGATCGCGGAGCCACCCGGCGAGCAGGCCGGCGTCGACGCGTCCCGTGGCCGCCCAGGCGCCATTGTCGTCGCGCGGCTTGCCGAGATGGCGTTGCGCCCACGCATCGAGCAGACAGTTGGCCGGGCCGGTATCGAAACCGATCACGTCACGGCCCGGCGCCAGAATGGTCAGATTGGCGATGCCGCCCAGATTGAGAATCGCGCGCGGAATCGCTGCATCGGAAAACACGGCTGCATGCAGCGCCGGCAGCAGCGGTGCGCCCTGGCCGCCGGCGGCGACGTCGGCGCGGCGGAAATCGGCGACGGTGAGAATGCCGGTGCGCTCGGCGATCACGCTCGGATCGCCGATCTGCAGCGTGAAAGGATGCTCGCCGCCGACGCGATGACGCACGGTCTGGCCGTGCGAACCGATCGCGGCAACATCCGACGCGGCGACCTCGGCGTCGCGCAGCAGCGAGGTTGCCGCGCGTGCGAACTGCTCGCCGATCTGGACGTCCAGACGGCCGTAGTCGTCCAGCGTAATGGCGGCGTTCGCGGTGGCGAGGCCGAGAATCTGTGCGCGCAGCGCATCCGGATACGGCGTGGTCGCGGCCGCGATCACTTCGAGGCGCGGCGCGAAACGCACCAACGCAGCGTCGATCCCGTCGGCGCTGGTGCCGGAAATCAATCCGAGGAAGAGCGACGACGCGGCGGTCGTCATCAGCGCGGCTCAGTCGCTTGCGCGGGCCAGCTGGATCGTGTCGACCGTCTTCAGGCGCGCCAGCATCGGTGTGATCTTCTGCTTGAACTGGGCCAGCTGCGTCGGCGGCAGCGGCTCTGCCGCCGGCAGCGTCACTGTCAGCGGATCGCGATGTTCGCCATTGACGCGGAATTCATAGTGCAGATGCGGTCCGGTGGCGAGGCCGGTCATGCCGACGAAGCCGATGGTCTGGCCCTGGCTGACCTTCTGCCCGACCTGCACATTCGCGAAACGCGACATGTGACCGTAGGCCGTGCTGATCTGGCTGTTGTGCTGGATCGTGACGAAGTTGCCGTAGCCCGAACTCCAGCCGCGGAAGGTGATGCGTCCATCGCCGGCGGCGCGGATCGGCGTACCGGTCGGGGCGGCGTAGTCGACGCCCTTGTGTGCGCGCATATAGCCGAGGATCGGATGCATGCGACCGACCGAAAACGTCGAGGAAATGCGCGTGAATTCGACCGGTGTGCGCAGGAACGATTTGCGCAGCGGCCGGCCGGCCTCGTTGTAGAACATCGTCTCGCCGTCTGCATTGGTATAGCGGACCGCGGTGTAGCGCTTGCCCTGGTTGATGAAGGTGGCCGCGATGATGTCGCCGTCGCGCAGGTGCTCGCCTTCGCGGTAGACGTCGTCGTAGATCACGCTGAAGCTGTCGCCTTCACGCAGGTCCTGCGCGAAGTCGATGTCGTAGCCGAAGGCATTGGCGAGTTTCAACACCATCGCATCGCTGAGGCCGGCCTGTTCGCCGGCGTAGAACAGCGAGCGCGTGACGACACCGTGTGCAACCTGGGTGCGGCGTTCGACGGCGCGATCCTCGGTCGTCTCGCTGACGCCGTCGGCGCTGAAATGCAGCACGACGCGGGTCGCATCGCTGCGTTCGAAACGCATCGCGCTGAGCGTGCCGTCCTGATCGAGCGCGAACGCGAATTCCTGACCGGGCCGGATATGACGCAGTGCCGACGCATCGCCCTGCGAATCGAGCGCGCGCTGCAGATCGGTCGGGCCGAGATTCTGCTCGTGGAAAATGTCGGACAGCGACTGTCCGGGGCGCACCGCGACGACATGCCAGTTCGGCTGTGCGTCGACGCCGTAGGCACCGATGGTAGGATCGGCTTCGGCCCCGGGCGGCAGTTGCGGCAGGTCGATTGCCAGCGTGGTGTAGGGCGTCGGTGCCGGATCGTGCCGGGTCGCATTGGCCCAGGTCGGGATCACGATGCCGATCAGCGCAGTCAGCAGCAGCGCGACGCCGCCGAGAATCCAGTGTTCGGCGCGCCAGCTGATCGGCGACGCGGCGACGTTCTGCACGAAGGTCCAGGTCGATCCGCTGCGCGAATAGAAATGAAAATGCTTGCGTTGCGTATGGCGCCGGATCGCGAGACGACGGGCCTTGTGACGTGCGGTGTTGGGGTCGTTGCGAAGGTCGGTCACGAGTCGCGTTCCGGTCAATAGCGCGGTACCATAAATGCGTGCGTTGGCGCCGTCAATCCCAATCGGGACAATGGCTTGCACGCAATCGCTCACTAACGAATTATTAACCGCGAGGCGTCATTTTCGCGGCATCGCGGGCGTGTCGGGAATTGTATAAACAGGCACTTTTACAGAAGCGCATCCTCGTCACGACAAGGGGACGCGCAAGGAGCGATATGAGCGACATCCAAGCCGCGCTGGACCTGATCGGTCGCGGCGCTGACGAAATCATCAAGCGCGATGAACTGGAAGCGCGGCTGAAACTCGGGCGACCGCTGCGGATCAAGGCCGGTTTCGATCCGACCGCGCCGGATCTGCATCTCGGTCACACCGTGCTGCTGAACAAGATGCGCCAGTTCCAGGACCTCGGCCACCAGGTGATCTTCCTGATCGGCGATTTCACCGGGATGATCGGCGATCCGACCGGCAAGAACGTCACGCGCAAGCCGCTCACGCGCGACGATGTCGAGGCGAACGCGAAAACCTACGCCGAGCAGGTGTTCAAGGTGCTCGATCGCGAGCGCACCGAGGTGCGTTTCAATTCCGAGTGGTTCGGGCGCATGAGCGCGGCCGACATGATCCGGCTCGCCGCAAGGCACACGGTTGCGCGCATGCTCGAACGCGACGATTTCGCCAAGCGTTACGCGGCGCAGCAGTCGATCGCGATCCACGAGTTCCTCTATCCGCTCGTGCAGGGTTATGACTCGGTTGCGCTGAAATGCGACGTCGAACTCGGCGGCACCGACCAGAAATTCAATCTGCTGGTCGGTCGGCAATCGCAGGAAGAAGCCGGGCAACCGCCCCAGATCGTGCTGACGATGCCCTTGCTCGAAGGCACCGACGGCGTGGCCAAGATGTCGAAGTCGCTCGGCAACTACATCGGCATCAACGAGGCCCCGAACGAGATCTTCGGCAAGATCATGCGCGTGTCCGACGACCTGATGTGGCGCTATTACGAGCTGTTGTCGTTCGATACCTCGCTCGCCGAGCTGGCGCAGATGCGCGCGGCGATTGCGGCGGCGAGCCTGAATCCGCGCGACTGCAAGATGCGTCTGGCGACCGAGTTGACGGCGCGCTTCCATGGCGCGGCAGCTGCGCAGAGCGCGATACGCCACTGGAACGAGGTGATTCAGGGTGGCGGCGTTCCGGCTGATCTGGCCGTGCTCGATGTCGCGGTCCCGGCCGACGCAGGCATACGTATCGGCGCACTGCTGAAGGCGGCGGGTCTCGCGCCGAGCACGTCGGAAGCGGCGCGCAAGCTCGGCGAACGCGCGGTGCGCGTCGATGGGGTGGTGGTGGAAGACAAGGATCTGCGTCTGGTGGTCGGCGGCGAACACCTGCTGCAGCTCGGCAAGCGCGGATTCGCGCGCGTCCGGCTGCTGCCCGAGGCTTAGGCTGCGAGTTCAAAAAGCCTTGTTTCATGCGGTCTGCGCGCCTTTCGGGCCGAGCTGCGCGAAAAACGCTTGACGTTTTTTTTGCCGCCTGTACTATGCGCGGCCCTTCACCGGCTGGCTCCGAACGGACGCCGAACGTGAGCGGAAAAATTCGCTGCTTCGCTACGAAAAAAGTTGCGCAGCAGGGGTTGACGAATCGAAGTTTGGTTGTACGATTCGCGGCCCTCGAGCAGGCAGCCCCCACGGGGCCGGTTCGAAGAGAGATGTTCAGGTCCAGGCCGGAACATCGCGAAGCAAAAAAATCTGCTTCAAGGTGTTGACGGTTTTGAATCTTGATGTATAGTGCGCGGCTCGCTCGGGACGAAATGTCTCGGGGTGCGAAGGAGGAATCCCTCGCAAGCCATTGATCCTTGACAGTGTGCGCAGGTAACTTGTGTGGGCGCCTTGAGGTGGATGAAAGTCCATCGATACAAAGTGCGTCTCAAGCAAGTGTAAGACAGTAATGTTTAACGCAAGCTTGGTTCTCACTCAGAGGTTTGACCGGAAGGCTTCGGCCGGAAAGTCTGCAATTTCAACTGAAGAGTTTGATCCTGGCTCAGAGTGAACGCTGGCGGCAGGCCTAACACATGCAAGTCGAGCGGCAGCACAGGTAGCAATACCGGGTGGCGAGCGGCGGACGGGTGAGGAATACATCGGAATCTGCCTTGTTGTGGGGGATAACGTAGGGAAACTTACGCTAATACCGCATAAGACCGTAAGGTGAAAGCGGGGGACCGCAAGGCCTCGCGCGACAAGATGAGCCGATGTCGGATTAGCTAGTTGGTGAGGTAATGGCTCACCAAGGCGACGATCCGTAGCTGGTCTGAGAGGATGATCAGCCACACTGGAACTGAGACACGGTCCAGACTCCTACGGGAGG
>Ga0247779_1000073_pt1 | contig 84335 bp, 73 predicted proteins | sample UWRJL221509R5_FD_179925 | JGI IMG/M metagenome (GOLD analysis project Ga0247779, IMG submission 179925) | Plant litter microbial communities from Arlington Agricultural Research Station in Wisconsin, United States - UWRJ-L221-509R-5 | ecosystem: Environmental > Terrestrial > Plant litter >... | reverse complement strand
CCGGATCGAGCGCGAAGCGGCATTTTCCGCCGGCCACGCTCGATGCGATCCAGCATGCGATCGCGGCGAGCGAGCATCGCCATCTCGGTGAAATCGTGTTCGCCGTCGAAGGCAGCCTCGCGCCGACCGAACTCGCGCGCAACCGCCATGCGCGAGCGCGCGCGCACGAAGTCTTCGCGCATCTGCGCGTATGGAACACCGAACACAACAGCGGCGTGCTGGTCTATGTGCTGCTCGCCGACCACGCGATCGAAATCGTCGCCGACCGCGGCATTGCAGCGAAGGTCGACGAAGCGGAATGGCGCAGCGTCTGCGCGCTGATGCAGCAGCATTTCTCCACCCGCAACTACCAGGCCGGCGCGCTCGCCGGTATCGATGCGATCACCGCGATTCTCGCGCGGCACTTCCCGGCCGACGGCACGCGCCACGCGGATGAGCTGCCGGATCGGCCGGTGTTGCTGTAGGGGCTTTGAAAGCACTTTTTCATCGCTCGACGAGCATTGAAAATAAATTGCGTTTTCTTTCAAAGTCCGTTAGGTTCTGCAACGAGCCTTTCAAAGCGGTATCTGCGTGAAACGCGGGGATTTTCATGTATCGGCGGCAGGGCAGGTCGTGCGCACGGCGCAGGGCTACTTCGCCTTCGTTCCGGCGCCGTTACCGCCGAAACTCGATTTCGATCTCGATCTGGTGCGCGCGCTGTCGAAGGCGGACGCAGCATTGAGCGAACTCTCCGGCCTCGGCCGTGTGCTGCCGAATCCACATCTGTTGATCGCTCCCTATCTGCGTCGCGAAGCGGTCCTTTCCTCTCGCATCGAAGGTACGCAGACGAGTCTCGCCGACCTGCTGGCCGAAGAGGCCGGACAATCACCGCAGGTTTCACAGGACGACGTGCGCGAAGTGCGCAACTACGTTGAAGCACTGGAACATGGCATCGCGCGCCTCGATACCTTGCCGCTGTCGTTGCGCCTCGTGCGCGAACTGCACGAGCATTTGATGCGGGGTGTCCGAGGCAATACCGCGACACCCGGCCAGTTCCGGCGCAGCCAGAATTGGATAGGCCCTTCCGGCAGCACGCCTGCGACTGCGCCTTACGTGCCGCCGCCAGTGGTTGAAATGAAGCAGGCGCTCGGCGATTGGGAACTGTTTCTGCACAAGCGCGACGCATTGCCCGACCTCGTGCAATGCGCGCTGATGCACGAACAGTTCGAGGCGATCCATCCGTTTCTCGACGGCAACGGCCGTGTCGGACGGCTGCTGATCACGCTGTTCCTGATCGAACGCGACAGACTCGCCCAGCCGCTTCTGTATTTGTCGGAATACATCGAGCGCCACCGCCAGGCCTACTACGACCATCTGCAACGTGTGCGCACACACGGAGAATGGAAGGCATGGCTGCACTATTTTCTCGAGGGCGTGCGCTGGAGCGCGTTACGCGCCGCGCGCCAGGCGCGCGAGCTGATGGACTTGCGCGAGACGATGCGGCGCAAACTCGCCGATGCACCGAAGGCGCTAGCCTTGGTCGACGAGCTATTCGTCAACCCCCACATCAATGCTGCACGCGTGAAGAAGCTGCTCGGTATCACCGACCCGACGGCGCGCAGCGCGCTGGCGGAACTCGAAAAGGTCGGCTATATCCGCGAGACTACGGGACGCACCTGGGGCCGGCAGTATCTGGCGCTGGGCGTACTCAAAGCGATTGAAATGCCCGCGGCAGACAACGCGCAGGAAGACTGATGACGGCATTGCAATGAACTGACATCGCTGTTTTTTTTGCCGGCGCTCTCAAACCCTATTCAGCGCCGCAGGTTCGTCGATGGGCGGCAGGCAATGCGTGCCGCGGCAGACGTACCCGAGGCCGCCTCGAACATGCGCTTGAGCATCGAGGATACCGGGCAGCGGCATATCGACCGGCGGAATCCGGTAGACGTCGGAATCGGGATGCGTCCGGATGAGTTTCGTCAGCGCATCGTTCCAGCGAACAGTTTCGTTGTCGTCGGCGCGCACGACGACATGCATCGGCGGATCGAGGAATTCCTTCAGCGCGAGCAGCAGGGTGCAGCATGCGTGCGGATACTCGCTCAGCGTCGTCCACGCGGCTCGCAGCGTGCGTTCGGCCGCATCGAGGTAGCGCGTTTCACCGAGCAGGTGGCCGAGTTTCAGCAGGACACGCGTGGCGACGCCGTTGCCTGAGGGCAGTGCTTCGTCCATGAATGGTTTCGGTCGCTGCGGCAGCGTTTCGGCGTCGTGCGCGGTGAAGAAGAAGCCGCCGTGTTCGCGGTCTTCGAAACGGTGCAGCAGCGCGTCGGCGAGGGCAATCGCCCAGTCGAGATCGCGGCGGTTCCAGCGCAGCTGCAGCATCGCGAGCAGCGCATCGAGCAGGAACGCGTGATCGTCGAGATAGGCGGGGAAGCGCGTCTGGTCGCGCGCGTGACTGGCGTAGAGGCGCGCGTCCTTCCACAGGTGGGTGTGCAGGAAATCGAGCGCCTGCTGGCAGGATCGCGAAGTTCGCTCAAGGTCGGTTGCGCGCGCATCGCGCGCGCCGCGCCCGCGATGGTCATTGCGTTCCAGGCGGTCAGGATCTTGTCGTCGAGCGCTGGTCGCACGCGTTGGTTGCGCCGATCGAGCAGGATCGCGCGCGCACGGCGCCAGCGGTTTTCCGCCTCATCCGGCGCAATGCCGAGCGCTCGCGCCACATCCTGCGACGGCGCAGTCTCGCGAAGATGCCAGGCGTGATCTTCGAAGTTGGGCGGCTGGTCGAGGCCGAAGCGGCGCTCGACGACTGCGAATTCCTCGTCGCCGAGCAGCGCGCGCACGTCGTCGCGCCGCCAGACGTAGTAACGACCTTCTTCGCCTTCCGAATCGGCGTCGAGCGAACTCCAGAATCCGCCGGCCGGCGCGCTCATTTCGCTGATCAGCCAGTCGGCGCACGCCTGCGCGGATTCGGCGAGCATGTCGTCGTGCAGCGATGTCGCGGCGCGTGCGAGCAGCGGCAGCAGCTGCGCGTTGTCGTACAGCATCTTCTCGAAATGCGGGATATTCCACTGCGCGTCGACGCAGTAGCGAAAGAAGCCGCCGGCGAGATGATCGCGCAGGCCCCGGCTCGCGATGCAGCGCAGCGTCGTCGCCACCATCGCGGTCGATGATTCCGTTTTTGCGTCGAGCAGAAGTTCGATCTCGCTCGCATGCGGGAATTTGGGACCGCCGCGACGCCCGCCGTTGGCCGCGTCGAATTGCTCGGCGATGCGTTCGAGTGCGTTGCGGATCGGCGTGTCGTCGATTCGCTCGGCGTGCGACGCGCCGCTGCCGTGCTCGTCCAGAAAACGCATCAGCGCCGTATTTTGCGCGCGCACTTCCTCCGGCTTGTTGTCGAACCAGGCACGCACGCCTTCGAGTACCTGCACGAACGCTGGCATGTTGTGGCGTGGTGCATTCGGAAAATAGGTGCCGGCAAAGAACGGCAGCAGGTCATCCGGGGTCAGGAACATCGTCAGCGGCCAGCCGCCGCCACGTCGCGCGAGAGCCTGATGCGCGAGCTGATAGACCTTGTCGAGATCGGGCCGTTCCTCGCGATCGACCTTGATATTGACGTATCCGGCATTCATCACGCGCGCGACCGCGGGGTCTTCGAAACTCTCGTGCGCCATCACGTGACACCAGTGACAGGCCGCATAGCCGATCGACAGCAGGATCGGTTTGTTCTGTGCGCGCGCACTGGCCAGCGCTTCGTCGCACCACGGCCACCAGTCGACCGGATTGTCGGCATGCTGGCGCAGATACGGGCTGGTTTCGTGGGCGAGTCGGTTCGGCATCGGCGTAGTGTAGGCCGGTGCAGCGTCAGCGTGATGATCGTGACTGGCGCCTTCGCGCAATTTTTGAAATCGATATCGGATGCAGGCTGAGCAAGGTGTTGCTCCGGCACGACGAAAAGGTGGATCAATGCACAAGGCACAATTTGCAACGAGACTGCTCGCGCTGACGGCTGCATGCAGCGCAGCTTCGCCGATCGCTGCGGAGCCATCGTCGCAAAGCGCGCAGACGTATCGTCTGCCGTTTGCCGACGGCACGCGTGTCAAGGTATTCGACGATTTCACCAGCCATCGCCCGCCCGGCCGCAACGATCTGTTCGCGGTAGCGGGGCGCGAGCCCTATCGCGTCGTCGCGGCGGCGGCCGGACGCATCGTCGCAATCCAGGACGGCTATGCCGAACAGCAGAGCGGGCGCGCCGCCGCCGATTGCCACAACAACTACGTATGGATCGCGCATCCGAATGGCGAGTGGACGAATTATTCGCATGTCGCGCACGACTCGGTGACGCGGCGGGCCAGGCTCGAGGTCGGCGATGCCGTGCGCGCCGGGCAGTACATCGGCGACGAAGCCGCGGTCGGCTGCGCGATGTTGAAGCACGTGCATTTCGAGGTGGCGGTACCGGACGCAGCCGAACCGATCGACCAAGGCGGCTTCCTGCGCGACAACGAGGGCGGCAAGCGCGAACGCAGTCCGCGGTTCTGCGGTGTCGCTGGCGCAACCGTGGTCAAGGACGGTGTCTATCGCGCGGTTGCGTGCGCGCGTGAGCGCTCAGGTTCGCGCTGACGAGTCAGCCGCGGACCTCGCGCGAAGATTCGCCGCGTGTCACGGCGTGCGCGCGCGCTTCATCTGCGGGAATCGTTGGATCGATGCTGGTCATCGGGTGGTTTCCGACAGCGGAAAGGGAGCTGCTGACGCTCCGCGCCGGCGGTTGCACCTGGCAGCAGGCAACAACGCAGGCGCAGTCTTGCAGCGCGCCGCGCTCGTCGGCAGTCGCTGCCGTCAATGCGAGCGGATGCTTGAAATCACGCTTCATCGCACGATTTGCGGCTTGTGCCCGTGCGCGCGGCTCGCTACCGTGCGACTCCCGCGTTCGTGAGTGCACCGATGGAGTCCGAGATCGAATATCCCGCCTTGTATTTGAAGCGCGGGGAAGACGCGCGTCTGCGCGCCGGCCACCTGTGGGTGTTCTCGAACGAAGTCGACGTCACGCGATCACCGCTGTCCGCGTTCGAACCCGGCGAAATCGTCGCGATCGTCGATCATCGCGACAAGCCGATCGGCATCGGGTATGTGAATCCGAATTCGCTGATCGCCGCGCGACTGGTCGCACGCGGGATCGAACATGCGCTCGATCGGTCACTGATCGTGCATCGGCTCAAGGTCGCCTTGTCGTTGCGCGAGCGGCTGTACAGCGAACCGTACTACCGGCTGGTCTTCGGCGAATCCGACGGTCTCCCGGGTGTGGTCATCGATCGTTTCGGCGATGTGCTGGTCGGCCAGATCGCGACTGCGGGCATGGAACGTCTGAAAGAGGCGCTGACCGAGGCGATCGTGAAAGTGCTCAAGCCGCGCCAGCTGTGGTGGAAAAATGATTCCTCCATACGCGCGATGGAACAGCTGCCCGAATACGCCGATCTCGGTCATGGCGAGCAGGGCGGCGAGGTGAGCGTGCGCGAAGGCGGCCTCGAATTCGCGGTCGATCCGATCGGCGGACAGAAGACCGGATGGTTCTACGATCAGCGCGAAAATCGCGATCAGCTCGCGCGTCTGGTCAAGGGCAAGCGCGTGCTCGACGTGTTCAGTTACCTCGGCGCTTGGGGGCTGCGCGCAGCCGGGGCCGGTGCCAGCGAAGTCGTCTGTGTCGATGCATCCGCGTCTGCGGCCGAAGGCATTGCGCACAATGCCGAACGCAATGGTCTGGCCGACCGTGTCAGCGCGGTGCGCGCCGATGCATTCGATCATCTGAAAGGGCTGCGCGAGGCGCGCGAGCATTTCGATGTCGTGATCCTCGACCCGCCGGCATTCATCAAGCGCAAGAAGGATTTCAGCGAAGGCCGCATCGCCTATCGCCGCCTCAACGAACTCGGCATGCAGGTGCTGGCGAAGGACGGCATCCTGGTGACGTGTTCGTGCTCGCATCACCTGCCGCGCGCCGCGCTGCTCGACGCCGTGCAGCAGGGCGTGCGCCATCTCGATCGTCAGGCGCAGATGCTGGTATCGCTGCAGCAGGCACCGGATCATCCGGTGCATCCGGCGATTGCGGAAACCGATTACCTCAAGGGGTTTGTCTGTCGGGTGTTGCCGGCTTGACGCCGGTACACACCTGCGTCTTGAATCGGCAGGTACGAGCGGCGAACGGATACGGCCTCGCGGTATAGAGCGCGCGCTCGAACGCGGCGTCATGCAGGCACCCAAGTCGCAATCGACGACGTCTTGCCCTGTGCCGGCAAGTGGGCGCAGGCCGCCGAACCGGGCACAATCCGTCCCTGTCTTTCCGTGAATACCCCTGTTCGTGACTCCCTACTTCGTCGACATCAACCCGATCGCCCTTTCGCTCGGCCCGGTGCAGGTGCATTGGTACGGAATCATGTACCTGCTCAGTTTCGTCGTCGCGTGGTGGCTCGGCCAGCGCCGGCGCGCGGCCGGCCGTCTGCCGGTGACCGCGGAGCAGTTTTCCGATCTGTGTTTCTACCTGATGCTCGGGGTGATCGTCGGCGGACGTCTGGGCTACATGTTCTTCTACAACACCGCCGAACTGATCGCGAACCCGGCCAGCCTGATCCGCGTATGGGAAGGCGGCATGTCGTTTCACGGCGGCCTGATCGGCGTGTTGATCGCCGGCGCGATCTGGACGCGTCGACACAAACTCAATTTCTTCGACGTGATCGACTTCATCGCGCCCCTGGTGCCGATCGGACTCGGCTTCGGCCGTCTCGGCAACTTCATCAACGGTGAGTTGTGGGGCGGCATCACGGACAAGCCGTGGGGAATGATTTTTCCGAACGCGCTGGAATCGCTGGGCAAGACGCGCGACGAGCTGTACCAGATGTACCTCGCCGGGCAGTTGAACGATCAGGCGCGGCATCCGTCGCAACTCTACGAATGCGCGCTCGAAGGCGTGGTGATGTTCGCCGTGTTGTGGTTCTACTCGCGCAAGCCGCGCCCACGCTATGCCGTATCCGGCTTGTTCGCGCTGCTCTACGGCGTGTTTCGTTTCGCCATCGAATTCGTGCGGATTCCCGATGTGCAGTTGGGCTATCTCGCATTCGGCTGGGTCACGATGGGGCAGATACTTTCGCTCCCGTTGATTTTGGTCGGGTTGTTTTTGCTCTGGCTTTCGCGGAGAGGGCAGAGGGCTGAGGGCTGAGGGCTGCCGTGGCGACGAACTATCGCGAATTGATCGTCTGGCAGCGAGCGATGGCGCTGGCGGAATCGGTTTATCTCGTTGCCGCGACATTGCCTGCAGTCGAGCGTTTCGGTTTGTCGGCACAGCTGCGGCGCGCCGCTGTTTCGGTTCCTTCCAACATTGCCGAAGGTCACGAGCGCAGGTCGCGGGCGGAGTATCGTCGCTTCGTCGCGATTGCCTGCGGTTCGTTGGCCAAACTCGAGACTCAGCTCGAGCTGGCGCAAAGGATTTATCGTGATCTGGATGCGGACGGATTGAAGAATGCGATGGAGCTTGCCGACCAGACCGGTCGACTATTGCGTGCGATCGAGCGCAAATTGCGGCCATCAGATACCGTCAAGACTGCCGTGATGCGCCAACCCTCAGCCCTCAGCCCTCAGCTCTGAAATGAAACAGTATCTCGATCTCCTGCGCCACATACTCGAACACGGCGCCGAAAAATCCGACCGCACCGGCACGGGAACGCGCAGCGTGTTCGGCTGGCAGATGCGCTTCGATCTCGGCGCGGGGTTCCCGCTGGTCACGACGAAGAAGCTGCATCTGCGTTCGATCGTGCACGAGTTGATCTGGTTTCTGCGTGGCGAGACGAATATCGCGTACCTGAAGGACAACGGCGTGCGCATCTGGGACGAGTGGGCCGATGCGGATGGCGAACTCGGGCCGGTGTACGGCAAGCAGTGGCGCAGCTGGTCGTGCGCGAGTCCTTCGCGCGAGAGTCAGAAAGCCGGCGTCCCCGGCGACACTTCTCTACAAGGACGCACCATCGACCAGATCAGCTGGGTGGTGGAAGAGATCAAGCGCAATCCGGATTCGCGCCGCCTCATCGTCAGCGCGTGGAACGTCGGCGAGCTCGCGCAGATGGCGCTGCAGCCGTGTCATGCGCTGTTCCAGTTCTACGTCGCGGACGGAAAGCTCTCGTGCCAGTTGTATCAGCGCTCGGGCGACATCTTTCTCGGCGTGCCCTTCAATATCGCGAGCTACGCCTTGCTGACCCACATGGTCGCGCAGGTCTGTGGTCTTCGCGTCGGCGATTTCGTGCACACGCTCGGCGATGCGCATTTGTATTCGAATCATTTCGAACAGGCACGCGAGCAGTTGTCGCGCGAGCCGCGCGCATTGCCGACACTGGTCCTCAATCCGGGCGTGCGTTCGCTGTTCGACTTCCGCTACGAAGACATCACGTTCGCCGATTACACGCCGCACGCAGCGATCAAGGCGCCGGTGGCGGTGTAGCCTTGCAGTCGCGCGTGCAACGGAAATAAGCCGCGTTTGCGGGATAGTCGATCGTCATCGCGAAGTGATTGAGGGCATTGCCGCCGATCGCGCCCTCGACCGGACGGTCGGTCATGCTCGACATCATCTGGCGGAAGTTTCGGTCGGCGCGCTCGGTGAACCAGACCGGACCCACGGTGATTCCTGCGATGCTGAGTTCCGGAACACGGATGATGCGCGCCGTCATTCGCGGCGCGAACAGATCGTCGCCGTCGGCGATCAGCGTCCAGTCCGGATGGGCGGCATGCCAGCGGTTCATCACGCTCGTCGTGATGAAGCTGGTGGCGCGCGCGCCGGCCACGGATTCGCCGCCCTGCGCGTCCTGGCCGGCCGGTGTCGGATGGCCGGTGGCGCCGGTGTCGAGCAGCATGTCGAGCGCCTGCCCGTCGATCGTGATCGTGATGCGCGGCATCGCGAATGCCGGCGAATTGCCGGATGCCTTGCGAAATCCAATCGGCGTGCGCTGCGCCAACGGGTCCGGTTTCCAGCGGCTTCCATGCAAGGTCAGCGTGTGCCCGGGATAGTCCCAGGTCCATACGCGCCCGTCGAACCAGCGGCTGCTGAGAAGTCCTTCACCGAAACTCGCCTTCATTGCGGCGCTGCCCATCGCGCAGTCGTTGACCAGCAGTTTGGCATCGCCGTTTGCATTCGCCGGAACGCCGGCGCCGGGTGCGAATGCCGGCAGCGAGATCGTGCCGAGATTCTTGCCGAGTTCGCCTTCGAGTTCGGGGTCGGGCGGAATCGGCGTCGGCTTCAGATGAAGACGATCGGCAGCGCTACGACACAGCAGATTGCCGCCGCCGCCGCTGTCGGTGAAGAAACGAATCGTCTCGCCGCTGCGCGTGCGTGGCAGCGCAAAAACACGGTCGGCCTCGAAGCGGGTCGGAATCACGACGGGCGGTGTATTAGCGCTCGCCATACCAAGCGTCAGGAGCAGCGCAAGCGTGGGCGTCATGATCGGCTCTCGTCCGAAGTGATTCGACCATTGCAGTCTCGTGGAGGCGCGATGCGCGACAGCAGTGGCGGAAGTCACGGAAGCGAGCCTGAGTCGCTGACAGCTGTACGCACAACAGTCAGAATGCGCGCATGGAAATTTCTCTCGTCGCTGCGCTCGACAGGAATCAGGCGATCGGCCGTGACGGCGCGATGCCGTGGCATCTACCGGCCGATCTGCGGCGATTCAAGGCATTGACGCTCGGCAAGCCGGTCTTGATGGGACGCAAGACGGCGCTTGCGATCGGACGCGCGCTGCCCGGACGTCTCAACCTGGTGTTGACGCGCGGCGACGAAGCGCCCTTCGCCGATCAGCGCGTCGTTCATTCGCTCGATGAGGCAATTGCGATTGGCGGAGACAGCGACCTTGCGGTGATCGGCGGCGGCGAGGTTTATGCGCTCGCGCTGCCGTATGCGCAGCGCCTGCATCTGACCTGGATCGACACACACGCCAAGGACGCGGATGCGTTTTTTCCGCACTTCGATGCCGATGCATGGATGGAGACAGCGCGTCAGGAACATGCGCGTGATGCCCGCCACGCGTTCGGATTTTCATTTGTGGATTACGTCAGACGTTGATCCACGGTTGCGTGCTCGTTCGCATTGCGCCTGATTTTCCCGCGCACATTCCGTACGAAGTCTCGCCGCTCGCGGTTTCGTTCAACGCAACCTTTCCCCCGGCACCAAGGCGCCGAGGGAAGAGTTCGCAGTTGCTGACCCTCAGCGCATGCCGCCGGACGCGAGCAGCAGTTCTCCGGTCAACCAGCCTGAGTCGCTGGAGGCAAGGAATACCGCGATCGCGGCGATGTCATCCGGCTGGCCGAGACGACCGAGTGGTGTCTGCGCGACCATGTTCTTTTCCATGTCGCTGCCGATGATGCCCATCGCATGCGTGCCCTCGGTTTCGACGCCGCCGGGATTGATCGAGTTCACACGGATCTTGCGTGGACCGAGCTCCTTCGACAGCACATGCGTGATCGTATCGACGGCGCCCTTGGTCGCGGTATAGACCGTTGAACCGGGAAGTGCGATCCGGCTGATCGTCGATCCGATATTGATCACGCTGCCGCCTGCGCTGCCGAAATGCTTCACCGCCTCCTGGGTCGCCAGAATCAGACCCAGCACGTTGATGTTGAACTGGCGGTGGAATTCGTCTTCGGTGACGTCCTCCAGTGGCGCGAACTGGTAGACGCCGGCATTGTTGACCAGGATGTCGAGCGCACCGAATGCCTTTTTCGCCGCGGCGAACAGGGCTTTCACGTCGGCCGACTTCGAGACGTCGCCGTGCACGGCGATCGCCTTGCCGCCGCTGCCGGTGATCTCGGCAACCACGCGATCGGCGCCGTCCTTGCTCGATGCATAGTTCACCACGACAGCGGCGCCTGCCGCGGCCAGACCTTTCGCGATTGCGGCGCCGATGCCTTTCGAAGCGCCGGTGACCACAGCCACCTTTCCTGCCAGCTTGCTCATCTGATCATCCCTTGTAGTCGATATCAATTAGATGATTATCTAATCGTCTAATTGAGAAGGGGCGCATGACGAAGGTTTCAAGGCCCGCTCGTCAGATTTTTGCGAGCTGGTCGAGGTAGGCGTGCAGCACGTCTCGTTGCAGAACGAGATGGGCGAACTTGCCTTCGCGCCGGATATGGATCAGCCCTGCCGTTTCGAGTTCCTTCAGATGATGCGACAGCGTGGCTGCGCTCACGCAGTGCGTCTCCTGCAAGCCGCTGCAGGGCATCGCGTCGGCCTGTTCGCCGATTTCCTTGAGGATCTGATAGCGCCGCGGCTCGGCCAGCGCGCGTGCGATCAGGGCACGCTGGCGCTCGCTCAGGCGCATGGGCTTGGAGGTTTTCATGAGTGCGCTGCGCGCATCTACGCCGGCGAAGCGCTCAGTCCTGTTCCTTGCCCGGCATCGGTTTGCGCTCGGACTTGATGCTGACGAATTCCGGTTCGTCGCTGTCCAGGCGCAGGGCGGTGAGCGAGCCTCCCCAGACGCAGCCGGTGTCGATCGCGTGCACGCCGAGGCCGGCGAAACGACCGAGGGTCGACCAGTGGCCGCATACCACGCGGATATCGCGCTTGATCTGTCCCGGCACTTCGTACCACGGATACAGGCCGGGCCGCTGGGTGCCCGGTGCGCCCTTGTCGGTGAATGCGATGCGGCCGCGCACGTCGCAGAAGCGCATGCGCGTGAACACGTTGATGCCGGCGCGCCAGGCGTCGATGCCGCGCAGCTTCGGCGTCCACAAATCCGGCTTGTTGCCGAACATCTGCTTGAGCAGACGCCGGTAACCTTCGCTGCGCATCTTTTCCTCGATTTCGTGCGCCACCTCTTCGGCCTGCTGCACGCTCCAGCGCGGAAAGAGTCCGGCATGCACGAGCAGAAAGCCGAGGCTGCGATCGACATGCAGCAGGTTCTGCCGGCGCAGCCAGCCGAGCAGTTCATCGCGATCCGGTGCGAACAGCACTTCGCGCAGCTCGGGATTGACGCGACCTTGCTCCTCGCGCTTGCGTTCGGCAATCGACAGCAGGGACAGATCGTGATTGCCGAGTGCGACCACCGCACTCGCGCCGAGCGACTTCACCAGACGCAGCACCGCCAGCGACTGGCCGCCGCGGTTGACCAGATCGCCGCAGAACCAGAGCTTGTCGGTGGCGGGATCGAAGCGGAGTTTCTCGATCAGGCGGACAAGTTCGTCGTGGCAACCCTGGATGTCACCGATGGCCCAGGTCGCCATCAGTGCAGCGTCCTCGGCGTCGACAGCACGAAGGCCGGAATATAGGCATCGAACTGGGTGCCGTCGTCGGCGACCATCTGATAGCTGCCGCGCATCGTGCCGAGCGCGGTTTCCAGCACGGCGCCCGAGGTGTATTCGTAGTCGTCGCCGGGGCGCACCCACGGTTGCTCGCCGATCACGCCCTCGCCGCGCACTTCGCGCACCTTGCCGTTGCCGTCGGTGATCACCCAGTGGCGCGACAGCAGGCGCGCGCCGACCGAACCGTGATTGGCGATCGTGATGGTGTAGGCGAACGCATAGCGGTTGTCCGCCGGCGCCGACTGGTCGTCGAGGAAGCGCGTGTCGACCGAGATCGTGATGTCGTAGGGTTTCTTGCCGCTCATGGGGTGATTTTCAGGGACGCGGGCCGCTGCGGCAAGCGCGCTGAATGCCCGGCTTCAAGAAGAGGACCGGGCTGGGCTTGGCGTCGCCTGGTGCGCCGCGTCTTCGTGCGCATCATTCGCGCCGGTGTCCTCGCCTTGCGAGGGCGCAAGGAAGGCCGCCAGCGCGACGAATTGCGATGGTGCGAGTTGCTCGGCGCGTGCCTTCGGATCGACATCGGCGGCGATCATCTGCTCCGGCGTGACGAGGCCATGCAGCGCATTCGTGAGCGTCTTGCGGCGCTGCCCGAACGCGGCTCTGACCACGCGCGAGATTGCTGCGGTGTCGGCGCCGCAGCTCTGCGCCGGTGCGAGCGGGGTCAAGCGCACCACGGCGGAGTCGACCTTCGGCGGCGGTCGGAACGCCGCCGGTGGAACGCCGAGCAGCGGATCGACGCGGCAGGCGAGCTGCAGCATCACCGAAAGCCGGCCGTACACCTTGCTGCCGGGCGCCGCGGCCATGCGCTCGACGACTTCCTTCTGCAACATGAAATGCATGTCGACGATGGCGTCGAGATGCTCAAGGCAATGGAACAGGATCGGCGATGAGATGTTGTAGGGCAGGTTGCCGACCACGCGCAGCGGCGTGCCGTGGGCGAGCTGCGCGAGATCGACGCCGAGCACATCGGCATTGACGATGTCGAGTTCGCCGACGCCTTCGGCGGCAGCACGCAGGCGCGGGATCAGATCGCGATCGAGTTCGATCACGGTCAGGCGGCCGAGCGCGCGCAGCAGCGGAAGCGTCAGCGCGCCATCGCCGGGGCCGATCTCGATCAGACGATCACCCGGTTTCGGCGCGATCGCCTGCACGATCTGGCGCAGGATCGCGGGATCGTGCAGAAAATGCTGGCCGAAGCGTTTCTTGTGGACGTGGCGTTCGCTGGATGCATGCATGTTTGCATCGTAGCCGATCACGTCGATCGATCTGCTCGGTTCACGCGCTGATCGGCCAGGCCAGCCAGCGCGTCAGCCAGTAGCCACCGACGCTCAGCCAGACGAACAGCACGAAGGCGAGCAGCAGCGGTTTGGGTCCGAGCGTGCGCAGGCGCGAGAAACGCGTTTCCAGTCCCAGCGCGGCCATCGCGCTTGCGAGCAGCAAGGTGTCCAGATCGAGCAGACGATCGCGCAGCAGCGCCGGCAGGCTGACCAGCGAGTTGAGTGCACACACGCCGACGAAGGCGAGCGCGAACCACGGCATGCTCACCGCGCCGCGCGTGCCGCCCTTGCGCGCCTGCCAGCCGCCGAGGATGAACAGGAACGGCACCAGCATCAGCACGCGTGTGAGTTTGACGATTACCGCGGTATCGGTTGCGGCAGGGCTCACCGCATTGCCGATCGCGACGACCTGCGCGACTTCATGCACGGTCGCGCCGGCGTAAATGCCGAACGCGTCGGCCGGAATGGCCAGCCAGATCGCGAGTTGCGGATACAGGAAAATGTTCAAGGTACCGAACAGCACGACGCTGGCAACCGCGATGGCGACCTTGCTCGGCTCCGGCTTCAACAGACGTTCCGTCGCGAGCACCGCAGCGGCGCCGCAAATCGCGCTGCCGCAGGCGGTCAGCAGGGCGGTGTCGCGATCGAGACCGAGCCAGCGCCGGCCGATCCATACGCCGAGCGCCAGCGTGCTCGCGACGATGGCGAGATCGAGGAGGAGTGCATCGAAGCCGACCGCGGCAATCTGCTGGAAGCTGATGCGCAAACCGTACAGCACGACGCCGGCGCGCAACAGGCTGCGCTGCGCATAGACGATGCCCGGCGCGAACGCGTTCGGCAGACGTGCGCCGAGCAGGTTGCCGCAGAGCATGCCGAGCACGATCGCCAGGGTCAGCGCGGAAAGTTGCAGATGCCGGAAGGGCGGCAGCAGCGCGAGCCCGAGTCCTGCAAGGCCGAGTGCCGAGGCGAAAACGAGACCGGGAAGACGCGTGACGAGTGTGGACATGGCGGCGATCAGCGAGTGGATGACGCACTCTAGATCTCCCGCTTACATAAGGATAATCGATATTTCGTATCTGGATGATAAGATCGGCTGATGATAGCGGTCAGCCCGCGCCAGCTCGAAGTGTTCAGCGCGATTGCCGGCGCCGGCAGCGTGCGCGTCGCGGCCGACCAGCTCGGCCTCAGCCAGCCCGCAGCGAGCATGGCGCTGGCCGAACTCGAACGTCTGCTCGGCGCGCCGCTGTTCGATCGCCAGCAACGCCGGCTGCGCTTGAACGAAAACGGCCGCGCCCTGCTGCCGCGCGCGCGCGAGATCGTCGAGCGCATGCGAGAACTCGGCAGCGGCGCGCAAAGCGGCGGCATGCTCGCAGTCGGCGCCAGCAATACCATCGGCAACTACATGGTCGGCGATCTGCTCGGGCCGTTCATGGCGCAGCACGCGCAGGTGCAACTCAGCCTGCGTGTCGCCAACAGTCTGGAGATCCTTTCCGGCGTGGTCGACTGCAGTCTGGATGTCGGTTGCATCGAGGCGCCGATCACGCATCCGGAGGTCGAGCTGAGCGCATGGCGCACGGATGAACTCAAGGTCTGCGTGCGCGCCGACCATGCGCTCGCCCGGCGCAGCCGCGTGCGTGCCGAGCATCTTCTGGGGCAGCGCTGGATCCTGCGCGAACGCGGCTCGGGCACGCGCACGGTGTTCGAACAGGCGAGCCGCGATCTGATCGGCGAGCCGACGGTGGCGCTGGAACTCGGACAGAGCGAAGCGATCAAGCAGGCCGTGATTGCCGGACTCGGCATCGCCTGCCTGCCGCGCGCAGCGATTGCCGATGCGCTCGACAGCGGCAAGCTCGTCGCGTTGCGCACGCCGTTTCTGAAGATGACGCGCACGCTTTCGATCGCGCTGCATCGCGCGCGTTATCGCGGTGCGAGCTTGCGTGCGTTTCTCGAGCGCTGCGGCGTGAAGACGGACTGAGCTGCGCGCCGGGCACGCTGCGCTGCGTGCCTGTATCGCGCGATGTCTTCGATCAGTCTGCGCTGCCGCGTGCAGCGGTCAGGCGCAGCGCGAGTTGCGCCGCCGCGATCAGACTGCCGGGGTCGGCCCGACCGGTGCCGGCGAGGTCGAGCGCGGTGCCGTGATCGACCGAGGTGCGGATATACGGCAGCCCCAGCGTCACGTTGACGGCGTTGCCGAAGCCGGCGTGCTTGAGTACCGGCAGACCCTGATCGTGGTACATCGCGAGCAGTGCGTCGTACTGGGCCAGCTGGTCCGGCACGAAGGCCGTATCGGCAGGAATCGGGCCGCGCACATCGAATCCAGCGGCGCGCAGTTGAAGGATCGCCGGGGTGATCTCGTCGATTTCCTCGCGTCCGAGATGACCGCCTTCGCCGGCGTGCGGGTTGAGACCGAGGACGCCGATGCGCGGCGCCGCGATACCGAAGCGCGCGATCAGGTCGTCGCAGAGAATGCGGAGGCTACGCACGAGAGCCACGCGCTGGATCGCGCCCGCCACCGCAGCCAGGGGCAGGTGCGTGGTCGCCAGCGCGACGCGCAGGTCGCCGCCGCTGATGGGGCGACCGCCGGCGTTCGGCGCGGTCAGCATCATCACGACATCGCAGTTCGCTCGATGCGCGAAGAATTCGGTGTGACCGGTGAACGGAACGCCGGCGTCGTTGATGACGCCCTTGTGCACCGGCGCCGTCACGATCGCGCTGAATTCGCCGCTGCTCGCACCGTCCGCCGCGCGCGAGAGCGTGGCCAGCACGTAAGCGGCGTTGCGTGGATCGAGCGTGCCCGGGTTCGTGCGCGCCTGCAGCGACATCGCAGCGACGCGAATATGGCCGCGGCGGCGCGTCTGCAGTTTCTCGGCGGGATGGTAGCGCGCGATGTGCAATTCGACTCCGGCCGCGCGCGCCGCGGCGGCGAGCAGATCGACATCGACGATCGCGACGAGATCGGCCGCAAGATCGGTTGCGGCCAGCTTGGCGATGAGTTCCGGCCCGATGCCGGCCGGCTCGCCTGCGGTCAGCGCGAGCCGGGTTAGCGAGCCTGCGTCGGATTCCACCGCGCGCAACGCAACAGGCTGCGCCGGATCAGGGCGCGCCGGGTTTGCTCGGTGCAGCTGCCGCCGCGTCCGCGCCGGGCAGACGCACATCGACGTAGGCTTCGCTGCGAATCTGGCGCAGGAAACTGCCGTATTCATCCTCGGCCTTGCGCTGGTAGATGATGCCCTTCGCCTGGTCGCGCTGCAGGTCGCCCGCCTTGTCGGTGTTGCGGATGTCGACGAGCTGGATGATGTGCCAGCCCGCATCGGTCTTGAACGGCTGCGAGATCTCGCCCTTGGTCATGCCCTTCAGCGTTTCCTCGACCTTGCTGCCATAGGCGGTGCCGGAGAACCAGCCGAGATCGCCGCCCAGACGTGCGGTGGATTCATCCTGCGAGGCATCCTTGGCGGCCTTGGCGAAATCCTCGCCGGCGACGATCTTCTGGCGCACCGCCGCGACGGTCTTCTCGGCCTGGTCGGCCGAAACCAGCTCGCTCGGTTTGATCAGGATGTGGCGTGCGTTGTATTCGGTGACCATCTGCGCGCCTTCGTCGCGCTTGCCGGAGAGTTTCACCAGATAGAAACCGTTCGGTCCGCGGATCGGCGGCGTGACCTGGCCTTCCTGCAGCTTGTCGGCGGCATCGACGAACGCCGGCGGCAACTCGCTGCGCGGGCGCCAGCCGAGATCGCCGCCCTGCAGGGCATTGTCCGCGTTGGAATAGCGGATCGCCGCAGCGGCGAAATCCATGCCGTCGTCGAGCTGCTTCTTGGCTTCTTCGGCCTTGCGATGCGCCTCGTCGATCTGATCCGGCGTCGCGCCGTCCGGCACGTTGACCAGGATGTAGCCGAGGTGCACCTCGCCGCGGACCAGGTTGCCGTTCTTGATCAGGCTGTCGATTTCGGCATCGCTGACCACGACGCGACTCTGCGCCACCCGCTGGCGCAGCCGGTTGACGATGAGCTGGTCGCGCACGCTCTTGCGATACTGGTCGTAGTCCATGCCCTGCGCCTGCATCGCTGCGCGCAGCTGGCTGATGTCGAGCTTGTTCTGCGCGGCGATCTGGGTCAGCGACTGGTCGACGTCGGCATCGGAAATCTTGACCCCGCTCTGTTCGGCGCGCGCGATCTGCAGCTTCTGATTGATCAGGCGATCGAGGATCTGCCGCTCGAGCACGTCGCGCGGAGGCAGCTGCTGCGGATTGTTCGCGTACTGCGCGGTGACCCGGTTGACGTCGCGATCGAGTTCGCTCTGCAGCACCACATCGTCATCGACGACGGCGACGATGCGGTCGAGCGGTTCGCCCGGCGCCGACTGGGCGTGCAGGCGTTGCGGAACCGCCTGGAACAGCAACACGAGGGCGAGGGCAGCAATAACTGGTTTCATGCGTTTTCCGGATGTCTCGGTGCGCCATGCACCAGGGGTCGGCATTGCCATCGCAGCACCGAGGGGAAGCGTTTGCACCGTGCGGACCGGCCGCCGGTGTGTGACCACGAACGCCGGCTGCAGTTCGGATGTCCCGGTGGCTGCAGCGCGAAGGCCGGACGAGGCGTGGATAGGTTACTGATAGCCAAGAATAGCATTGTGCAGGAAGGAGTCGGTTTTCTGGCCGATCGAGCCGACGCCCTTGAACTCCAGTTCGAAATACAACGCGGTGTCGCTCTGGCCTTCGACGTTGCGGATCCAGTTGCGCGCGAGCAGGCGCAGCGACACGCAGCAGGTATCGTGTTCGATGCCGAGGAAGCGCTCCAGATTGCGCCCCGAGGTGCCTCTCGGATCGGTTGGCAGGGCCAGCGGATCGTTCAAGGCGTAGTTCTCGCGCGCGATCAGACGCCAGCCCGGGGTGATCGGAATCGCCGCCGAGACGTCGACCTGTTCGAGGAAATCGCGCCGGTAGCGGTAGGAGAAGTTGAAGACGCCCTCGCTGCCGAAGCGGTTCTGTACGGTGAACGTCGACAGATCGGTCTGGTGCGTGTTCGGGTTCCACTGCTGGTCGAGGATGAAGCGCCAGCGATCGGTCAGGCGCAGGTCGATCTCGCCGGCATAGGTCGAGCCGGAATAGTCGGTGGTCTTCCCGAGCGGATTGTCGGTCGTCGGCAGCTGCACGCGCTGTTCGTCGAAATAGCGAATCTGGCCGATGCTGGCGGACAGGCGCTCCTCGCCGGAGGCGTCTTCCAGAAACCGCGTGGTCATCGCCAGCGAAAGATTGTTCGCATCCGACTGGCGATCGGCGCCGACGAAACTGTTGCTGCGGAACAGCTGGCCGAAACTGAAGGGCACTTCCTGCGTATCGAAGATCGGCAGGTCCTGCTGATTGCGATACGGCACGCGCAGATAGTACGCGCGCGGTTCCAGCGTCTGCGTCCAGGCCTCGTCGCCGAGGGTCAGGCTGCGCTCGAAGATCAGGCCGCTGTCGAGGCTGAAGATCGGCATGCCGCGACTCGGGCTTTTCTTGTCGACGAGCGGGTTGGTGATGTCGTTGAGATTCTGCAGGTCGTAGACCGTATAGCGGTAGCCCAATTGCGGGCGCACGAAGTACGAGGCCGTTTCGATCGGGTAGGACAGATACGGAAACAGGTCGAGGCGCTCTCCTTCCAGCGGCCGGATCCGCGTGTCGCCCGAGTAATAGCTGCTCTTGGAAAACGCGATGAACTCGGAATTGACGCCGCCGGTCAGATCGCCGAGCAACGGATTCTCGGCATTGAACGTCACGCGCGGCAGACGCCGGTACGGCTCGTACTGATCGCTGAAGGTCGGATCGGTGATCTGGTACTCGTCGCCGCCGAAGCTCGCATTCCACCAGCTGCCGTGACCGTTGATGTACGCGCTCGACGGCAGAAAGCTGATCGCCGAGGTGTACAGGCCGCGACCGAAATCCTCGAAATAGCGATCGTCCGACACGCGATTGAGGTCGATCGCCGCCCCCCAGTTGGGGCTGAACATCGTCGTGTCCTGCCACTTGTACCACCAGCGCGAACTCGGCAGGGTTTCGTTGTAGAGCGTTTCCTCGTCGTGGATGCCGCTGTCGTTGGCGATGTACTCGGCATTCATCGCGCCCTTGCTGCTGTCGGTCCAGTAGCGGAATTCGCCGCCGAGCATGAAGCCGCGGTCGGTCATCTCGCGTGGAAACAGGGTCGCGTCGTAGTTCGGTGCAAGATTGAAGTAATACGGGAACGTGACGTCCAGGCCGCGCCGGTTGCTGTAGCCGATCATCGGCGTCAGGAACCCGCTTTCGCGGCGGTCGTCCAGCGGGAAACGCATGAACGGCAGCCAGAACACCGGCACGTTGTGCACGCGGAACGTCACGTTGCGTCCGCGCCCGATGCCTTCGGCCTGATCCAGTTCCATCTCGCGCGCGCTGAAGGCCCACTGCTGATCGTCGATGTCGCAGGTCGAGTAGGTCGCCTTGGTCATGCGCGCATGGTCGACGTCCTGCATCACGGCGACCTGGGCCAGACCGTTGCCGCGCGAACTCAGCAGCTGATACTGCACGCCGTCGAGCGTGCAGCGATCGAGATCGGTGTTGCCCTCGGCGCGATCGGCCGACATCAGCATGCTGCGATCCTGATAGCGCACATGCCCTTCGGCGGTGTAGTCGGTGGTGTCGGCGTCGTAGGTCAGCTTGTCCGCGCGCAGCAGCAGGTCGAGCTGCTTGATCTCGGCATTGCCTTCGAGCACGTAGTGCGTCTTGTCCGGCGACTGCACCTTGAGCGCGCTCGCATCGCGCGCGACCGTGCTGCGATCACCGTCGGTCGGCAGACCCGGCACGTAGAAATCGAGCAGGTCGTTTTTCTTGCACATCTCCCAGCTGACCGGCTTCTTCTTGCACTTGAACGTGCCGATCGGACACGCAGGTGCGTCGTCGTCGGCCTGCGCGAGGGTCGGCAACACGTAGAGGAGGGCGAGTACGAGACACATACGCCGGAACGCGACAGCGGGAATGGACGGCACGGAAACCGATTCTATGGGCGCAAGGACCGCTAGCTTGCCGGAAGCGCTCGCGGGCGGCAAACCGGCGCGTTCAGGCGAACGCCGCGCGCGCCCCGATGCCGTCGCGCCGGCGCGGCTCCGCCGCTGTCAGCCGGACAGTGCAGCCACGTGCGCCGCCGTCGATTCGCGCAACGCAGTCAGGCTGTAGCCGCCTTCGAGGCTCGACACGATGCGTCCGGCCGCGTGGCGCTCGGCAAGTTCGACCAGGCGGCGGGTGATCCAGGCGTAGTCGTCGGTCTCCAGTTCGAGCCCGGCGAGCGGATCGAGCCGGTGCGCATCGAAGCCGGCCGAGATCAGCACGAGCTGCGGGGCGAAGGCGTCGAGCGCCGGCAGCACGATGTCTTCGTAGGCCTGGCGAAACGCCGCCGAGCCGCTGCCCGCGGCCAGCGGTGCATTGACGATGTTGCCGACGCCGGTTTCGGCGCGCGCACCGGTGCCCGGATACAGCGGCGACTGATGCGACGAGGCGTACAGCACGCGCGCCTCGTTCCAGAAAATGTCCTGCGTGCCGTTGCCGTGATGGACATCGAAATCGACGATCGCGACGCGCTCGAGCCGGTGCGCGTCGAGCGCGTGCGCCGCGCCGATCGCGACGCTGTTGAACAGGCAGAATCCCATCGCCGTTTCCGGCGTCGCATGATGGCCGGGCGGACGCACCGCGCAGAACGCGCGATGGCTCGGATCGCTCATCACCGCATCGACCGCGGCGCAAACCGCGCCGGCCGCACGCAGCGCAGCTTCGAGCGAAGCGGGCGACATCAAGGTGTCCGCATCGAGCCGGCACCAGCCCTGCGCCGGAACCTTGGCGAATACCTCGTCGATCAGTTCTTCGCGATGCACGCGCAGAAGCTGGGCGCGCGTCGCACGCGGTGGCTCGATGCGTTCGAGCGCAGCGAAGGGCGGCTCCGCCAGGGCTCTCAGCACGGTGCGCAGTCGCGCCGGGGATTCCGGATGACCGGGACCCGGATCATGCTCGGCACAGCTCGGATGCGTGTAGATGGCGACCGTCATGGTGTCGTTTCGAGCACGAATGCGTCGAGCCGCTACGGCTTCTTGCGCCGCTCGTGCTGCCACAGCACCTCGCCGTGCCCGGAGGCTCGGGCGAGTACGCGCGCCAGCACGAACAACAGATCCGACAGGCGATTGAGATAGCGGATCGCCTCGGCGCGGATCGTGTCGTGGCGCGACAGGGTCACCACTTCGCGCTCCGCGCGCCGGCAGATCGTGCGCGCGAGATGACAATGCGCAGCAGCGATACCGCCGCCGGGGAGGATGAAATCCTTCAGCGCAGGCAGGTCTTCGTTGAAGGCATCGAGCGTTTCTTCCAGGCGGTCGATATCGGCCGCGTGCACCATCGCCATGCCGGGAATGCACAGCTCGCCGCCGAGATCGAATAGATCGTGCTGGATCTGCGTCAGCACTTCGCGCACGCGCTCGGGCAATTCGACTGCGAGCACGATGCCGACCGCGCTGTTGAGTTCGTCGACTGTGCCGTAGGCGGCGACGCGCGCGGAATCCTTGGCGACGCGACTGCCGTCGCCGAGACCAGTAGTGCCGTCGTCGCCGGTGCGCGTGTAGATTTTCGAGAGTCGATTACCCATTGCAGCGAGCGTGCTTTCTTCGTGCGCGTCATCCCGGCGTTCGCCGGGATTCAAGGCTGATGGCAGAACCCGTGAAGGGCCGCGTTCTTCAGCGCCCCTGCTCGCGTCCGGCGCGCGCCGGCAGCCAGCGCAGCGCCTGCGTCGCGAGCACATGCAGTACGGCGGCGATGCCGACGTAGACCAGCATCGTGCGCAGATACCACGGGTACCAGTCGCCGAGGTTTTCCATCCAGCCGGCAAAACTGCGCGGCGCGTGCGCAGCGGTCAGCCAGTGATCGCTGAGCCAGTAATAGCTGCCGTTGGAAAGTGCATAGCAGACGCTGCCCGCCATGACCGCAGCGAGCGCGGCCCAGCCGAGTGCACGCAGGTCGAGGCCGTGATAGTGCCGGCGCAGCCACGAGCCGCCGAACCACAGCGCGGCGTAACTCGGCAGCAGGAACCAGTAGGCGGGCGAGACGCAGTAATGCTCCCAGAAGCCGAGTCCCTGAGCGGTGATGACGAAATAGTCGACCGCCACCGCCAGCAGCATCAGCGCCGGAAACGCCCAGCGCGCCGAGCCGCGCAAATAGAATCCGGCCACGAAGAACACTGGCCAGGATGCATCCGGCAGCCCGCCGAAATGATTGTCGGCGGCGATCAGATTCGAGCGCGTCGCCAGCATGATGATCGCGAGAATCGCGAAAATGCCGATACGCCAGGGCGTGGTCAGGGGTGAATTCGAAGCATTCATGGGCGGGTTCCGGCCGGACAGACCGCCAGTCTAGCCGAAGCGGGCGCCGTGCTGCCGCCTGCATGCATGCCGCAGGTATCATCCGCGCATGCAAGACGATTTCGACGTACTCATCATCGGCGGCGGCCTGGTCGGCAGCAGCCTTGCGATTGCCCTCGACGGCGCCGGCTTGCGCGTGGCCCTGGTCGAAGCGGCGCGGCCACAGCTCGACCTGCAACCGAGTTACGACGAACGCAATCTCGCGCTCGCGCGCGCCAGCGTGAATGCGCTGACTGCGCTCGGCGTGCTCGATGCGCAGTCGACGGCGACGCCGATCCGCAAGATCCATGTCAGCCGTCGCGGCGACTTCGGCGCCGTGCGCCTGGATGCGAGCGAGCTCGGCTTCGGCGCGTTCGGCACCGTGCTGCCGGCGCGTGAACTCGGCAACGCGCTGCTGCGCCGTCTCGATGGATGCGGCGGGATCGAGCGCATCGTTCCGGCGCAGGCGATCGCGCTCGAAGCGACGCCGAACGCGGTGACGGTCGAACTGCGTCTGGGCGATGCCGCGCGGCAGGTGAGGACGCGGCTGCTGGTCGGCGCCGACGGCACTGAATCCTTCGTGCGCAACGCGCTCGGCATCGGCGTGCAGCGCCACGACTACGCGCAAGCCGCGTTCGTGACCACGCTGACTACGGAAAAGCCGCTCGACGGCCTCGCCTACGAACGCTTCACCGATTCCGGACCGGTCGCGCTGTTGCCGCTCGGCGAGCGCCGCGCGGGTCTCGTGCTGACCGTGCCTGCGACCGACGCGGCTCGCGTTGCCGCGCTCGACGACGATGCCTTCATCGCGTTCGTGCACGAACGTTTCGGCTATCGCGCCGGACGCTTTTCGCGTCCCGGCCGGCGCAAACCCTATCCGCTCGCGCGGATGCTCGCCGATCGCACGACCGCTGCACGCAGCGTGCTCGTCGGCAACGCCGCGCAGACCGTGCACCCGATCGGCGCGCAAGGCTTCAATCTCGGTCTGCGCGATGCGCTGACCCTGGCCGAACTGCTGCGCGCGCCGCACGCCGATTCGGGCGCAGCCGATCTGCTCGCGTGTCATGTCGAACGCCGCGCGGAGGATCGCGCGGCGACGACCGCCTTCAGCGACGATCTGGTGCGCATGATGGGCAACGATTTCCTGCCGCTGCGCGTATTGCGTTCACTCGGTTTCCACGCGCTCGACCGCATCGGTCCACTCAAGCGACGTTTCGCCTTGCGCGGCATGGGTTATCGCGGCGACACACCGGCCTCGAGTCTGTCGCGATGAGCCGCCGCGGCGAGTTCGATGCGATCGTCGTCGGCGCCGGGGCGATCGGCGCAGCCACGGCCCTCGCGCTCGCGCGCGACGGCTTCGAGGTCGCCCTGGTCGAGGCGCGCGAACCGAAGCCGTGGCAGTTCGAGGATGAAGTCGATCTGCGCGTCGTCGCGCTGGCGCCGGATGCACGGGATCTTCTCGGAAGTCTGGACGTCTGGACGTCCATATCACAAGCTCGGGCCGGCGCCTACCGTCATATGCGCGTGTGGGATGCGCTCGGTCCTGGCCAACTGCATTTCGACGCAGCCGACAATGGCGACGCCGCGCTCGGCTGGATCGTCGAGAACAAGCTGATCCAGCATGCGTTGTGGAATGCACTGAACGGAGCAGCGGCGCCGACGTCCGCGTCGCTGCCGGTCGTTGCATCGTCGGCGCAGAAGACCGGTGTGCGCGTCTGTTGTCCCGCCGAAATCGCCGACCTCGACAACGCGGCCGATGCGGTCACCGCCACGTTGACCGATGGCACGCGTCTGCGCGCCAGAATGCTCGTCGCCGCGGAAGGCGCCGAATCATCCCTGCGCACGAAACTCGGCATCGCCTTCGACGGCCGCGATTACCAGCAGCGCGCAATCGTCGCCCACGTCCACACCGAACGCGCGCATGAAAACACCGCCTGGCAACGCTTCATGCCCGGCGGCCCGCTCGCCTTCCTGCCACTCGACGACGGCCGCTGTTCGATCGTCTGGTCGCTGCCCGATAACGAGGCCGCGCGCATCCTTGCGCTCGACGATGCGGCTTTTCGCGCCGAACTTGGTTGCGCATTCGATTTCCGCCTCGGCGCGATCACGGCAACCACCGCCCGCGCCGCATTTCCGCTGCGCATGCGCCTGGCCGAACGTTACGTCGCCGGCCGCTGTGTGCTGATCGGCGATGCCGCGCACGTGGTGCATCCACTCGCGGGACAGGGGATGAATCTGGGGTTTCGCGATGTGGCGTGTCTGCGTCGCACGCTAGTCGATGCGCACACGCGTGGTCGCGACATCGGCGCGGAACACGTGCTGCGCCGTTACGAACGCGAGCGGCGCAGCGAGAATGCACTGGCCGCGCGCGGGCTCGATGGCATCGAGCGCTTGTTCGGTTCGCGCCGGCTGCCGCTGGCGACGCTGCGGGCGGCGGGCATGACGATGATCGATCGAGCACCGCCGTTGCTGCAGTTCGTGTCGAGCATCGCGAACGGACGAATCTGAGTCGACTCGACGAACGCGTCGTGCTTCAGCCACGCCAGGAGTTCTTTACAGAATCGCCCAGGTAATCACCCCGCACACCAGCGTCATCAGCAGCAAGCCGACCAGAAAAATGCCGTCGGCGAGGGTTTCGATGCGGTGCATGCGACGCACGTTGCGCGCGCGCAGCGCCCAGTAGGACAGCAGGCAGGAAAGCATGAATAGTCGCGTCGCCGGCGAGCAGGTCGTCGGCGATGGTGCCGACCTTGGTCGTCGTCACGACGATGCGGATCAGTCCGATCACGGTCAGGCAGACGCCGACCAGGGCTGCCGATGCGGTGAAGATATGGATGCAGAGGTCGGCTTCGAGCGTGCGCTGCGCTTCGCGCGCGAGGCTCGCGTCCTGCGCAGCGGTCCTGGCGGACTGGGACTTCCTTTGCGAAGCGCGTGAGGACATCGTGCTCAACGCCGCGCGTCGACGAGTGAGGTTGCACGCAGCAGCAGCGACAGCGGCCGTCCGGTCGCTGCATCGAGCGGTTCGATGCATTGATCGATGCCGAATCCGGCGCTTCCGATCGCTGCGATCCAGGCCGCCGCGGTGCGGAAATACCACGGCATCGCTGCACGGAATTCACCACCGAACGCGGCAAAGGTTTCGCTGCGCCAGCCGTTGACGTAGGGCGCCTCGCCGCAGGCCGTCCACGGATGCACGGTCTGCACGATCAGGCTTGCGCCGGCGCGCAGCAGACGATGCACGCCGTCGAGCGGCGTGTGCAGATCTTCGCCGAGCAGCGAGAAATTGCACACGGCGACGTCGAAGCGGCCGAACTCGGCGACGCGCTCGCCGAGCTGCTCGTAGGAAGCGACCTCGAAGCGCGCGCCGCCGAGCTCGTTCGCGGCGGCGATCAGTTCCGGGCTGGCGTCGATGCCGACGACATCGCAGCCGGCGAGTGCGAGCGCGCGCGCGAGCCAGCCTTCGCCGCAGCCGACATCCAGCACGCGCGTCGCGCGCGTGGCGAGCACGGCGTCGACGACGGCGGCATCGGTGCCGGCGCGCCGGCTCGCGATGCGTTCCTCGCGCACGGCGCGCGTCCAGGCGAATGCGTTGATGCGCCAGCTCTGTTCGAGGCGTGCTTCGTGCGTGTCCTCGCTCATGCGTGTGCGTCGCCGAGCGGCGTGGTCGCGATGCGGATCACGGCGTGTTCGCGACCCGCAGGCGGCGTCGATGCGGCGCAGGTTCGCAGGAAGCGTCGAGCACGCCTCAATGCTCCCAGCGATAGTTGACGCCGGCGCGGTTGCCGGTGGTCGCGTTCTGCGCTTCGAAGTTGAAGCGCTTGCTGATCAGGTAACGCAGCGTGATCACTTCGCCCGGGGTGAACAGGCCGACGCCGTAGCTCAAATACAATTTTGGAGAAAGATACTTGCCGACGGTGAACGCGCTGCCGCCGAGCGCGGTGTTGTCGGATACGCCCGCTTCCACACCGATGCGCGAGCCGACGTTCTTGGCGAGCAGGTCGCCGCCGGCCGAGCCGAGCGCCTGCGCGGCGCTGTTGAGCATGTCGCCGTCGCCGCTCTTGAGGCCGGACAGCGGCTTGCCGGTGATCAGGTAGGAGAGCGCTTCGGATTGTTCCATTGAAGGTTCCGAAAACACCGTGAGTATCGGTACCAGCGCGGTGCCGCGGATCATCAGGCCGGCGGTGATGGTGTCGTCGCTCTGGCCGCCGGATGCGCCGAGAATCTTGCGCACCGCGCGCAGGTCGAGGCCGGGATTGTCGAGCGAGGTGCCGGCGAACAGGATGCGCCCGGTTTCGATCGTCAGATCCTGTCCGTAGGCTTTGTAGGTGCCGCCGACGTTCAAGGTGCCGGTGCCGGTCGCGAGCCGGCCGGGACGCTGATCGACCTTGAGCTGGCCGCCGATCTTGCCGTCGAAACCGAATCCGGCCAGCTTCACGTCGTTGCCGAGCTTGACCTCGACCGCGACGATGACCGGAAGCGGTTTGCCCGGCGCCGGTTGTTCGGCATCGGTGACGACCACATCGGGCGAGGCCTTGCTGACGCCGCCGCCGGGCAGCTTGGCGAGATCGACATTGGTCTTCGGAATCTCGACGCTGCCACCGAGGGTGAGGCTCTGTTCGGTGCGGTCGATGGTCAGATCCGGCGAGATGATCACTTTTGCGGCGGGAATATCGGCGGCGAGGAAGTTCTCGCCCTTGATCGTCGCGTGTAGCGGCGCGGTCGCGCCGACACCGCCGCTGCCGGCCAGGGTCAAGGTGCCGTCGCCGGACTTCAGCGTGCCATCGAGGCTGAAGTGTTCGGCATCGATCGCCTTCACCGTGATGTTGCCGTCATGCAGCTTGAGTCCTGCCGACGGGATCTCGCTCCCGAAATCCTTCAGGGTCAACGCGCCGTTCAATTGCGGCGCGGCGGTGGTTCCGCCGATCGTGTAATTCGCCGCGAGGCGGCCCTTCGCATTCGCCACTTCCGGCGTCAGCAGCTCGATGAAGCCGAGTGAGTTCAGCACCAGGTCGATGCGCCCGGACAAAGCCTGCGCGCTGCCCGGCGCGCCGCTCAGCGTGACGTCGCCGTCAAGTTTGCCGTCGTGATCCAGCGCCGCATGCAAGGTGGCGTGAGTCGCCTGCGGCGACAGCTGCGCATTCAGCGCGAGCCCGGTGTAGGCGATCAGCGGCTGGTTCGCGTTGTCGGGATAGGCGACGCTGCCCTTGTCGGAACTGATCGTCGCCTGGCCGGCAAGTGCGCCTTTCGCATCGCGATGCACATCGCCGTTGCCGGCGATCATGCCTTCCGCCCGGAACGGCGCATCCGGTGCTGCAAGTTTGCTGATCAGCGCGAGCGGGAGTTGTTCGATGCGATAACGTGCGGCGACGGCGCCATCGCTGCCGCCGCTGCCGGCGACGCACAGCTTCGGTCCGTTGCCGGCGAGGCAGATGTCGGTCGCATTGAATTGTTTGCCGTCCCAGGCCAGTCGCGCCGGTTGCTCGAGAGTGAGTTTCGGCGCGTCCTTGATCGCGACATCGAGCGTCTTCAGGCTTCCGTTCCAGCGTCCGTCGTCCTTCGCGCTGCCGGACAGCGCGAGGTTCATCGACAACGGCGTGCCGACCGCGGCGAGTTTCAATTCATGCGCCTGCTGATTGCCGCTGCCGTCGAGCGTGAGCGTATCGAAGGCAAGGCTGCCGGCGCCGATCTTCGCCGCTTTCAGATTCAGCGTGCCCTGCGGCGGCTGCAGATTGCTCACGTTCGCAGCGATCTGCAACGAACCCACATGCGTGCTGCCCGAAGCGATGTCGCTGCCGTTCGCGCTGCCGTTGACGCTGAGCTTGGGCCATTTGCCCTGCACGCGGAATTCGCCGTCGAGCTTGCCCGCGGTATCCGGTACCCAGTCGGCGAGCGAGGCGATGGCGAGCTTGATCGTCGCGTCGGTCTGATTGCTGCTGCCGCGCCCGGTGACGTCGACGCGGCTCTTGCCGGAAGCGAGATTCAGCGTGCCGTCGACGATGTAATCCGGCTTGATCACGAGGTCGGCCTGACCCGACAGCGGACGCTTGCGCAGAGTGCCGCCGAGCTTTTCCAGCTTGAGCGTCGCATCCGGTCCGCGATCGGTCAGCGTGCCGCTGCTGGCGAGGGCGAAGTCGAGCGCGCCGGGCCACTCGGCGGCGAACGCGCCGGGATCGAGCTGGCTCGCCTTCGCGTCGAGCTTCCAGCCGATCGCCGGTTTCAAGCTGACCGTGCCCTGCGCATCGAGTCCGCCCCTGGCCTGTTTCAGCGCGAGCTGTTTCAGCGTGATCAGTTCCGGTGTGCCGTCGATGTCCAAGGCGAGGTCGGACAACTTGCCCGGCGGCCCGATCGACAGCGCGCCTTGCGCGTGGAATTTTTCCGCGCTGCCGGACGCATCGAGCTTGCCGTGCGTCGCCAGCGCCTGGCCGGCGAGATCGGCCGGCAGTTCGACGCCGTCCCATTCCAGCGCCAGCGTCGCCGACAGCGGTTTCGCATCGAGCTGGATTGCGCCGTTCGCGTTGAGACGTCCGGCCGCCTCCGGCGTCTTCAGGGTCAGCGCTTCGATCTTCAACGTCTGGCCATCGAGCACATAACGCAGCGGTTCGAGCTGCACGCGATGCTGCTTCACATCGATCGTCGCGTTCACGTCGCCGCGCTGCTTGTCGCCCGAGCCCTGCAGGGACAGCGCGACTTCGCCGAGGGTCGAATCCTTCTGCACGCGCGCAAGGTCGAATCGCGGCACCTCGATTTTCGCGGTCCAGGGCAGATCGGCCGACTGCGTCAGCACCGCGGCAATCGTCGCCGCGGTCGGCTCGGTCAGCGCGATGTCGAGCTTGGCCTGCTTGCCGTCGCCGACCGCCTTCAAGGTACCGGCGATGGTCTGGTCGGCGGCCTTCCAGTGGAACGTGGTTTCGCCGTTGCCGGGATAGCCGGCGAGCGAAGAGAGCGTGCCGTGCAGATCGACGCTGCCGTCCGGCGCGCGCAGCGCGAGTGTCTTGATCAGGGCGCCGTCGCGCGTCCACGCGCCGGCAAGATCGAGACTGTCGAGCGCGAAGACGGGTTTGCCGTCCTGACTGATCGAGGCTTTTTTCAGCGCGAGGTTTTCGAGCACGATGTCGATCGGCGCGACGAGCGAAAACGGCTGCGACGCGGGCTGTGGCTCGGGCTTCGCCGGCACGCTCGTCAATGCGACATCGACATCGCCGAGTTCGAGGCGGGTGATGTGCGCGCGTTTGGACAGCAGTTCGAATGGCTTCAGATCGACCAGCACGCGGCCGACCTTCGCATCGACGCCGGCGGCGGCATCGCGATAGCGCACGCCCTCGAGCGTGAGCGGCCCGACAAGACGGCCGCTCGATTTCTCGACCGCGAGTTTGCCGTCCATCGAACCGATTGCACGCGCGAGCGCGAAGTGCGCGCCGGATTCGGTCGCGAGCAGCCAGTACGCGAGGATGACGACGATCAGCAGCAATACGACGAGAACGATGCCGAACCATTTCAGCAGGCGCGGCAGCGCGAAGCCGCGCTGTGCGCGTTCTCTGCGCGCGCCGAAGACGAAGGCGGGGCCGGATTTCTTGCCTGGCATGCTCATAGATCCGGCCCGATCACGACATGCAGTTCGACCGCGCTGTCGGTGGCACTCTTGTTGAGCGGGAAGCCGAGATCGGCGCGCACCATGCCGACCGGCGAGCGCCAGCGTACGCCGAAGCCGACGCCGGTTTTCTGCTCGTAGGATCCGAAGCTCGAGAACGCATCGCCGCTGTCGATGAAGGTCGCGATGCCCCAGTTCGGCTTGAAGTAGTACTCGTACTCGGCGCTCGCGACGACGAGATTCTTGCCGCCGATGATGAAGTCCTTGCAGTCGGTGTTCGGATTCGCCGCGCAGCGTGCCTGCGCGAGCGGGATGAGGTTGTCGGCCAGCGGCGTGCCGATCGACTGGAACGAATAGCCGCGGATCGAGCGGTCGCCGCCGGCGAAGAAGCGCAGTTCCGGCGGCAGCTTGTCGAAGTCATTCGTCTGCGTCGCGCCGAACGAACCGCGCGCGATGAACCTGGAATTCTCGCCGAGGCCGCGGATCCACTTCGCATCGGCCGAGATCTGCGCGAAGGTGGCATCGGAAACAAGACCGCTCTGGCCGGCGCGGCCGGCCAGAGTCAGCGAGTAGCCGCGCCGCACGAACATCGGATCGTCGGCCTGCTTGCGCGCGAGCGAAATTTCCGGATACAGCAAGGTGGTGCTGCCCTGCAGATTGGCGACCTCGAAATTGCCGGTGATGAACTTGAGGCCCAGCGTGCGCGTCCAGCCGAGCCAGGCGCGCGCGTCGTTCGCGGCGAGGCCGAAGGTGCGCGAGGTGCTGGTGTCGGTGTCCTCGTCGCGGAAGTTCGCGCCGAAGTTCAGCGTGTGATTGTCGTTGCCGGCGAGCGGGATCGTGTACAGCGTCGACAGCGTCTTCAGCTGCGTCGCGATGATCGTCTCGAACTTCAACTTGTGTCCGCGCGAGTTGACCCAGCGCCGCGTGATGCCGCCCTTCACGCCGGGTCCGGTGTCGGTGCCGTAGAACACGCCGCCGGTGTAGATCGTGCGCTTGGCCGGCGCCAGCATCACCTTGATCGGCACGATGCCGTCGTGCGCGTGCTCGGTATCCGGTTGCACCTGCGCGACCGCGAAATAATCCGCGTCGACCAGGCGCTGCTGCAGCGCGAGCACCTGATCCTGCGTGTAGAAATCGCCTTCCTTCCACGGGATGTAGCGATCGAGAAACGTGTCCGGAAACTGGCCGCCCTCGAAGGTCGTCGCGCCGAGGCGGAAGCGCGGGCCGACGGTCCAGGCAAGATGGATTTCGGCGGTGTTCGCGCTACGCTGTACTTCGACCTGATGGGTGACCAGCTGCGCATCCAGATAGCCGCTGCCGAACAGCGCGGCCTGGATCGTCGCCTTGCTCTTTTCGTAGGCGGTGTGATCGAGCGGCTGGCCCTTGGCCGGGATGAAACCCGCGATCGCCTTCTGCACCGCGCGCTGACCGTCGGCGTCGCCGTCGAGCTTGATGTCGAGCGTGCCGATCTTGACCGGCTCGCCCGGTGCGACATGCAGCACCGCGATGAAGGTATCGCCGTTTTCCTTGAGCTCGCCATCGACCTTGGCGGCGTAGTAGCCGTAGGGTTCCAGTGCGGAACTCGCCTGTTCGGCCGCATGTTCGTACAGACGCCGCGCCTGCGCCGCGGTCACGTCGCGCTCGCCGTACTGTCCGATTTCGATACCGGCGAGCACCGCACCACGCAGCGGACCGTCGACGCCATCGAGCTGAACCGTCACCCGCGCGGCCTGAGCCGATGCGGCAGCGAGTCCCCAGAAGGCGAGCAGGGAAAAAAGGATGCGGCGTTGGCGGAGACGACCGTCGGGCGTGCGCATTCGGGCAGTTATAGCAGGAACAGGGTCGCGCACATGTTACTGCGCGCACGCGTGACGACGCTTGCGCGCAGTCTCGACCGCGCCGGGTCGGATGAGGCGCTCGCTGCAACCATCAACGTGACGCAGCCATTCCGACGGGTGCAAATCAATGCGCCGGTTCGGCGAGCACGTCGGCATAGCCCGCGCTCAATCCTTCGGCGAGCTGGCCGAGTGCGCTGAAGCGCGGTATCAGCGACTGCGCGATCTGCCTGCCGGTCGCATCGCCGCCGGGCGCGGTCATGCCGAGCTGATCGATTGCGGCGTTCTGCACGCGCAGGAAATTTTCCTGCAGTTCGTACACCTTGGCGATCCGCGTCATCCACGCGAAGTCGATGCGCTGGCTCGCCTGGGTCGCGAGTGCCGCGTGCCACGCGGCGGCGGACAGCAGCGAGATGCCGAGATTCACATTCATCTCGCTCGGGTGGGGCTTCTTCTCGTCGAGCGCATCCTTGAGCTCGCTCACGATGCCTTTGAGCTTGGGCAGCGCGCTGTCGAGTTCCTGCCGGTTCTCGCGCAGCTCGGCGACGATGGCATTGCGCGCCGCGCTCGCACGCTCGCGCTCCTGCTGATCGTCGTGCCATTGGTTGACGGCCATCGCCAGCAGCACGGCGATCACCACCGACGCGGCCTCGATCAGGATTTCCGGCAATTTCTCGCGCAGGCGCTCGCGCAAGGGCGGCGCAGAAGAAGGCAGGGGCATCGGCACACCAGGGCTATGGTGTGCCGAGTTTACTGCGGCGTCGGTCAGTGCGTCGGCGCTGTTTCGAATCCATCGGTGAAGATGGAATCGTTGTCGCCGTAGGTCACCACCGCATTGTCGGCGCCGAGGTGCCAGCACGCGCTGTAGGTGATGTCATCCGGACTCAGCACGAAGAAGCGGATGCCGTCGATGTTGTGCATCAGCCTGGACCAGGTGTAGTTCAGATCCGGATCGGCATTCAGCACCCAGCCCGGCGGTGTGTCGGTCGCGTCGCTCGGAATCGTGAAGCTCGCCGACGTCCACGGGAAAGGTCCACCGGGCGAATCCGGCCCGTTCGTGGTGTGCGCTTCGACCACCGAGGCAGCGCTGTGAATGTCGATCAATTGCAGCGTGAACGTGCTCGGCAGATCGTAGTCGGGGTGACAGCCATCCACGTTGCTGGCGTCGAGCCGCTGCAGATCGATCGACGCGGTGTGCAGGGTGCCGCTGTCGAGTGCAGCGCGCAGCGGCGAGCCGGCCGGAGGCAGTGCGGTGAAATTCGGATGATCGACGAAATACGGCACGCCGCTGTCGACCCATGCGCCCGGATTGCCGCCGTCCGGAATGATCGTCGCGTAGTTGCCGTTGATGTTCACCCAGGCCCACTGGTTCGGATCGGTGCCGGATTCGAAATCATCGGTGACGGTTTCGGCGCAGACGGGTGCGGCAAGGGCGAGCAGGGCAAGTCCGATCAGCATTCGCATGGAAGGTGTCCTCGGCAGAGTCATGCTGCGCACGCTGCCGCAGAAGCGCGCCCGAAGTCATTCCACAACGCCTCCACTTTGCTTCCACTTTCATTGCGAGGGCGCCGCACGCGCGGTGGCGTCAGCGCGGCGGCTTCGAGAGCGGCGGCTTCGAGACAGGCTCGGGAATGGCACGTTCGCCCGCAAGCGCCTGCGCGCCGTTCAGCGCCGAAGCCCAGGCATCGGCCTTGCCCAGCGCGTGGTACAGGCGTACCTGCAGCAAGGCGCAGTCGAAACTGCGGCCCGCCCAGGGCGATACGCGACCGATGACTTCGGTCGCTTGTTCGAGACGTCCCTGGCTGAGCAGCCAGGGTCCGTAGGACGCGCTGACCAGGGCGACATCCGCCGGCACGCCGTGTTGCTCGGCAAGATCGAGCGCCGCCGCGTACTCGCGTGCGGCGACATCGTCGCGCGCATTGGCGACGGCCCACTCGGCCTTGAGCAGGCCTTGCACCGGATAGGCAAGGGCAGCGTCGCTGGCGACCCAGCGCTGCGCCGGTTCCTGCGCCGGCGGCGCGCCTTGGGCGAGAACGGCGCGCTGCAGGGTCAGCGCGATTTCCGCGACGCCTTCGCCGATGTCGTCGGCGGGGCCGCGCAGATCGAGTGCGGATTGCGCCATCGCGGCGGCGTCCTGGTTGCGCGCTTCGAGCAAGGCCAGGCGCGCGCGCAAGGTCGGCAGCCGGCGTGCGAGAAAGCGATTCGCGGTCGGCACCTGGGCCGGCAGGCCGCCGAGCAATTCGCCGGCTTCGCGCAGGCGTCCCAGCGCGAGAAATACATCGACTCGATCGAGGACCAGGTTCAGACGCTGATTCGGATCGGTCACGCGCGCGTTCAAGGTCCAGCTGCGGTCGCTCGCGGCGAGTGCATCGCGCGGTCGCAGCAGTGCGAGGTTGTCGGACACCATGCTTTCCAGCGTTTCCATCAGCTCGTTGATCGCGCCGTAGGTCTCGAAGCGTTGCGCGGCGTTTTCCAGATAGCCGAGCGCCTGCTCGGGGCGGTCGCGCGTCATCTCCAGGCCGCCGAGGTTGCTGTCGACGCGCGCGACGCCGAGCGCGTCGCCGGCGGTTTCCAGTTGCACGCGCGCCTCGCCGAGGTCGGCCAGGGCCGGTGCGAATGCGCGTCGCAGGCTGCGCGTGACGCCGCGACCGGTCAGTGCAAGACCGAGCTCGGCGGGATGGCTGCCGGCGCGCAGCAAGGCGACGGCGGCATCGTAGTTCCGCTCGGCTGCGGTGATGTCGTCGCGGCGAATCTGCACCGCGCCGAGCGCGTTCAGCAGGCGCGCGCGAAACAGCGGTTCCTCGGCTGCCGGTTCCGTCAGCAACGCCGTCAACGCGGCTTCGGCGCGCACATACTCGCCAGCGCGAAAATCGACCTGGGCCAGTCGATAACCCAGTTGCGGTTCGGTGCGTGCGAGTTGCGGATCGCTGATCAGGATCGCGCGCGCGTTGTCGAGGTCATTCGCGAGCAAGGCCGCCTGCGCGCGCTGCAAGCGCTGCTGCAGGCCGGTTCCGCCGGCAGGCTCGGGCGGCGGCTTGCGTCCGAGGCGAGCGATCAGGCGATCGGCGACCTCGCGCGCCGCCTCCAGTGGATCGGGCTGCGAGGATTCGACTTCGAGCGCGGTGCCATCGGCCGCGGTGGCGCGCAGTGCGATCGTCCAGGCGTCCTTGTGCTGCTGGAACTGCCCTGCAACCAGCAGCGCGGTCGGTGCGGTCCGACGCACGGCTGCCGCATCGATGCTGCCGTCGCCGGAGCGCGTGGTCTGCACCAGCGCAACCACGTCCTCGCTCGGCGGCACCGTTTCGCCGGCTGCGCGCAGACGATCCGCGATCAGGTCCATCGCGCCGAAGCGAAGCCAGGCGTTGTCGGAACCGCCATCGACCTGCAACGGCAGCACGATCGCGTTCGCCGAAGCCGTCGCGGCAACGCTGCCGCCGGCGTCGAGGAAATGTCGCAGCGTCAGCGCGGCGCCGAGGATCAGCAGCACGCATGCGATCGACAACGCAGCAAGACGCAGGCGGCGCGAGCGTCCGGCGCGCGGAGTCGGCGACGGTGCAAGCGGCGGGACCGGATCGACCTCGTCCGTGCGCAGCGGAATCGGCGGGGCGACAGCAGGCGCGTCCGTCGTCTCCTCGGATTCGACGATCTCGACCTCGGCGATCCATTGATAGCCATAGCGCGAGACGGTGCGGATGACGTTCTGAACCTGGCCGTCGTCGCCGACCGCGCGGCGTGCGCGCAGAACCGCCTGGCCGAGCTGCGTATCCGACACGTTCGGCCGGCCCCAGATCGCGGTGACCAGTTCGTCCTTGCTGACCGCGCGGTCGCGATGCTCGAGCAGATAGACCAGGGCATCGAACGCGCGCGGCGACAACGGGATCGCGCCGCCGCCGCGCCGCAACTCGCGCGCGAGCGTGCTCAGCGTGAACTCGCCGAAACGATAGAGACGATTGGGATAGGCCGCAGCCATGCGTCGCGAAGTGTGCGCCAGGCCGCTGCGTGCCGCGGCCTGGCGAATAGGTGTCCCCGGGGATGAAGTCTGGCGCGAAAACCTGCGTGCTACGGATGAGGCCGTTTACAGATGCAGGATCGGCAGCAGTCCGATGATACCGACGATGATCAGATAGATCGCAACGACGTAGTTCAGCAGGCGCGGCACCAGCAGGATCAGGATGCCGGCAATCAGGGCGATCAGCGGTTGCAGGGCGACGTGGATGTGCATCGGGGGAATTCCTTGCGCGTTGGATCGCGCAAGGTAGCAGCAGGCCGCCGCAAACGCATCACGTCGGCTGCGCGATCAGCGCGGAAACACCGTCGCGGCCAGCAGGCGCTTCATTTTCTTCTGCGTCGTGCGCGCGTGCGAGCGCTCGGCGCGGTCGGCGACGACTTCGGGTGGCGCATGGCGCGAGCGCCGCGGTGTCCATTCGAGCAGGCCTACGGCGTCGTAGGCATTGGTCACATCGAAGACTTCGGCCATCGTCGCGTTCGCCGCCGCGGCGATGTGATGCAACGGCGCCGGGCGCAGCATCGTCGTCGCGATACGGTACTGGCGACGATAATCGCCATCCATCGAGATCCAGCTCTTGACCCGATAGGTGCCGCCGGGATCGAGGTGCGAGGCGAGCCACCCGTTCGAGCTCAGCAGCGCGCCGAGCCAGCGCAGTCGCGCCAGCGGATGCGCGCTGGTCGACTCGCGAAACGCAGCCAGACGCGTGCCACTGATCGGTCGACATTCGCCGCTCTTGACCACGTCGAGCAGGTACGGCTCGAGTTCCGACAGTTGCGCGGTTGTATAGAAATTATCGTCGAGCGGATCCAGCACCAGCGACGGCAGTCCGGCGCGTTCGATCAGTTGCGCGCCGCCGCGTTGCAGCAGCTTGTCGATGTCGGTGCAGATGCGCGTGCGCGCCACGTTCTCGAACGAGGCGCGCGCAACCGGCGCGATCTCGGCGCTTGCGCGGATGGCACGCACGCCTGCGGGCGCCTGCGCCGGCGCAGCGACGGCAGCCGGCACTTCGAAGACACGATTGAGCACGCCGGCGAGCGTGTCCGCGCTCAAGGGCCGGCGCAACACGAAGTTCGCTCCGAGGGTGTCGCCGTCGGCGTCGGCCAGCACCGCGAAAGGCTTGCGTTCGTCCTGCGCGCGCACGCGCGCGACGCGGCCGGAGAAGTGCGCCAGATCGACGACGACGAAATCGACCTGTTCGTAGACGGCCATGCGCCAGACGTGGCCGAGTTGCGCCCTGGCCTGGCGCAAGAGAGCCTCGAATCGCGCTTTTTCATCGTCGGCCACGCCGACCAGAACCACATTTTTCATCGTACCTGCCGGAAATACTCGATGCCTGCGTGCCAGTTCAAGCAAGAAACGTGACAGGCCTGCGTCCGCGCCGTGGTCGGCCACCGCCGAACCGGCGCCAGCCCGCATGGCAGCTGGGTTTCGGGGGATCGTGTACATGCATCGGCGAAGGGGCTGGCGCGGCCGGCCGACGGTTCCCTGCGGGCGGGATCACGCAAAGGGTGCGAGTGTCACCAGGAGTGCCAGCCAGCGCGCCAAAAGGCCCGCTTGCGTCACAACACGACCGCGACGAGGATAGGCGCATGCCTCTGCGCGCCGCGGAATCCCGGAACCCGTCGTGAAAAACATCCTGCCCGAGCTGTGGAAGAACGCGGTGCGACTTTGCCGCCAGATCATCGGCGTGCCGGACTACGAGAATTATCTTGCCCACCTGCGCGCGCATCACCCCGAACGCGCGCTGCCGACCTACGCCGAGTTCTTCAACGAACGCCAGCAGGCGCGCTACAAGGGCGGCGGCGGGCGTTGTTGCTGAGGCGCGAAGCGCGGCACGCGCGGCGTTCGCGCAGGTCGCGTCGCGCGTGGCGCAGCGTCATGAAGCGGCGCGGATGCAAGGTGGCGTCAGCGTGATCCTCTATCTGCTCGACCTGGTCGGCGTCGCCGTGTTCGCGATCAGCGGTGCGCTCGCTGCCGGGCGCAGCGGCCTCGATCTCCTCGGCGTCGTCGTCATCGCGGCGGTGACGGCGATCGGCGGCGGCACCGTGCGCGACCTGCTGCTCGACCGCCATCCGATCTTCTGGATTCGCGATCCGCGCTACCTCTACGTGATCGGCGCGGCGGCCTTGCTCACGGTGCTTTGCACGCGGCTGTGGCTGCTGCCGCATGGCGAGGTGTTGCTGGTCGCCGACGCGCTCGGCCTCGCGCTGTTCGCGCTGACCGGCGCGGAACTCGCCGAGGAAGCGAAGCTGCCGGCGATCATCATCGTGCTGACCGGAACGATCAGCGGCGTCGCCGGCGGCATGCTGCGCGATGTGCTGACCGCGCAGGTGCCCTTGATCCTGCGTCACGACATCTACGCGAGCGCGGCAATCGCGGGCATCGTCTTGTATCTGCTGCTGCAGAAACTCGGCACGCCGCGGCGCTGGGCCTTCGTGCTCGGCGTGGTCTCGGTGGTGGGCCTGCGTCTCGCTGCGATCACCTGGGATTTCCAGCTGCCGGTGTTCAGCCTGCCGGCAGCGATGCACTGAAGGCGTCTTGCGGCAGCGGCGAGCCGGCTTGCCAGCGCTGCGCTGAGAGGGCTTCGAGCAGCGCGGCGACGCGCGCTTTGACGTCGGTGCCGTGCACCGGTAGCACGAGCGTATCGCCGGGTAGCGCCCAGGCGAGCGCGGCGCGCACTGCTTCGAACTCGTCGAGCTGCAGGTCGACGCGGTCGGCGTCGACTCCGCGCACGAGCAATTCTTCGCGCAGGATCGCCGGCACCGCGCCGACATCGCGACCGCGCAACATGCCGCCGATGTCCTTCAGCACGATGCGGTCCGGCGAAAACTGCGCCGCGACGGCGGCGAGTTCGCGGATCTCGGCATCTTCGCGATTGCCGGCTTGGCCGAGCACGAGGCCGAGGCGAGCGCCGCGCAATCGCGTCGCGACCTCGAGCAGGCCACGCAGGCCGTCCGGGTTGTGCGCGTAGTCGACGAGGGCCTCGATGCCGCCGATCGACCAGCGCTGCAGGCGACCGGGATTGTCGGCGCGCGCGGCACCGAAGACGGCGAGTACCTGGCGCAGCGTATCCGCGCCGACACCGAGTGCATGCGCCGCGAGCGCAGCCGCGGCGATGTTCGCGATGTTGTAGCGCGCCGTGCCGCCGAAGCTCAGCGGCATCGCCGCGACCTCACCGAGATCGTGTTCGAGCGCATCCGCGTACAGCCGCAGGCGACCCTCGCGCACGCCGCAGGTGGCGCCGCCGCGTTCGCGATGCGCAGCCAGCAGCGGCGCGTCGGCATCGAATGCGAACCACGCCGTGCGCTTGTGCAGAGCCGGCACGTGACGCGCGAGCAAGGCGTCGTCCGCGTTCGCGACCAGCACGCCGCGCGGTCCGAGCGTGTGCGCGACCGCAAGCTTCGCCGCAGCAAGATCGTCGAGATCGTGCACGCCGTATTCGCCGAAGTGGTCGTCGCTGACATTCGTGACGATCGCGACGTCGGCATGCTGCACGGCGATGCCGCGACGCAGGATGCCGCCGCGCGCGGTCTCCAGAATCGCCGCGTCGACCGCGCGCTCGCGCAGCGCGACGCGTGCGCCGGCGGGTCCGGAATAATCGCCGGCGGCGAGCGCGGTGGAGTCGACGAACACGCCGTCGGTGCAGGTATATGCGGTGCGCCAGCCGTGCGCGCGGGCGAGGGCGGCGAGCAGGCGCGTCGTCGTGGTCTTGCCGTTCGAGCCGGTCACCAGCGCGATCGGTGCCTCGTGCAGATCGCTCCAGTCGATCGCCTCCGGCGCCGGCAATGACGAAAGCGGCCAGGTGCGCGAGCCGGCGCCGACACCGAATGAGAGCGCGTCGTCGTCGATCAATACGCTGAGCCCACGCGACTGCGCCGCGGTGACCAGCGCGACCAGATCCGGTCGCTGCTCCTCGCGCGCGAGCGCGCTCAGCGTGTGGAACGCCTGCGCGTCGTCCCAGGCGGCGGGATGGCCGGGCGCGTGAAACGGACTTGAATGAACTGCGGCTATTCCGTCGTCCGCCGAATGCGTGTGCAGCTGTGGCCGCGAATGCAAGGAGAACAGCGCCGACAGCAGCGCCCATTCGTTGACTTCAGTCGCCGCGAGCAATTGATCGAGCGGCGCGGTCAGGGCCAGCGAAGCACCGCGCGCGTGTGCGCGCACGACCAGTGCGCCGTCCGGCCAGCCGAGCGCGGCGCGCATGCGTCGCACGCGCGCGCGCCATGCGTCGAGCACGGCTTCGTCGATGTCGGCGCCGATGGTTTCGAGTACCGCGCCGACGTCGGCGAAGTAGAGGTTGTAACCGGTGAGGCGGCGCGAATCGTCGAACGGCAGTGAAATCGGCGGCGCGCTCAGTCTTCGCCCTCCCGCGACAGATGGATGCCGCGTTCGTCACGCACGACGCCGCCGAGCGCGGCGAAGCTGGCTTCGTCGAACACCGGTTCGGCGGCTGTCGACAACACGGCGGCAGGCACCGCGGCAGGCGGCGTTTCCGGCGCACCTTCCGGACGGAACTTGATGATCTGTTTCCACGAGCGCACCAGCGCATCGGCAAAGACCAGCAACAGGTCGCCGCTGCGTCCCATCTGCAGCGCCGCATCGATCGCTTCCTGTTCGTCGGGAATGATCGATACGGCGGCAGCGGGCACGCCTGCGGCGAGCAGGGCTTTCGACATGATGCCGGGCACTTCATCGCCGTCGCGACCGCGCAGCGCATCGTCGCGGCGGCAGATGTAATGATCGAAGCGGCCGGCGACCGCCTGCGCGATCGCGACCAGATCTTCGTCGCGACGATCGCCGGGTCCAGCCAGCACGACGATGCGCCGACCGCTGACGTCGAGGCGTTGTGCAAGGTCGGCCATCACCGAGACCGCATGCGCGTTGTGGCCGTAGTCGAACAGCACCTTGAACGGATGTTCGTTGTAGACGTTCATGCGGCCCGGCGCCTGGAAGAACGTGGTGTCGAACGTGCGCAGGCCCTGGCGGATCGCATCGAGCTTGATGCCGAGCGCGAACGCCGTCGCCGCGGCGACCATCGCGTTCTGCACGTTGTGCAGGGCGCGGCCTTCGAGCGTCGCCGGAATCAGATGCGTCCACAGGAGCGGGATATGGCTGCCCTTGTCGTACAGCGTGATCATCGAGCCGTTGACGCCGGCTTCGAGCGCGCAGGCGCGACCACCGGCGCGCACATGTTCGCGCACCAGCGCGTGCGAGGGATCCATCGTCACGTAGCAGATGACTTTCGCATCGGTGTAGCCGGACATCTTCAGCACGTTCGGATCGTCCGCATTCAATACCGCGCAATCCTGCGCGACCTCGATGACGATGCGTTTCACCTCGGCCAGTTGATCGAGCGTGTCGATGCCCTTCATGCCGAGATGATCGGACTGGATGTTGAGCACCGCGCCGACGTTGACCTCGCGCACGCCCATGCCGGCGCGCAGCAAGCCGCCGCGTGCGGTTTCCAGCACCGCGATGTCGATGTGCGGATCGGACAGCACCATGCGCGCCGAGACCGGTCCGGTCATGTCGCCTTCGACGGTGCGCTGGCCGTCGATGTAGACGCCGTCCGTGGTGGTCAGTCCGGGCGTGAAACCGGCCATCTTGGTGATGTGCGCGAGCATGCGCGCGGTCGTCGTCTTGCCGTTGGTGCCGGTGATCGCGGCGATCGGCACGCGCGAGGGCGTGCCCGGCGGAAACAGCATGTCGATGACCGGACCGGCTGCGTCGCGCGGCGTGCCTTCGCTCGGGCTCACATGCATGCGGAAGCCCGGCGCGGCATTGACTTCGCAGATGCCGCCGCCGACCGTCTTGTAGCTTTCGGCGATGTTCGGCGAGAGGAAATCGACGCCGCCGACATCGAGTCCGATCGCGCGGATCGCACGCACCGCCATGTCGCGGTTGTCCGGATGGATGATGTCGGTGACATCGGTCGCGGTGCCGCCGGTGGAAAGATTCGCGGTGGAACGCAGGTAGACGACCTCGTCGGATTTCGGCACCGATTCGGCGTTGTAGCCGACGCGCTCCATCATCATCGCCGCCTGGGCGTCGAGTTCGAGCCGCGTCAGCACTTTCTCGTGACCGACGCCGCGGCGTGGATCCTGATTCACGATTTCGATCAGCTCGGCGATGCTGCGCGTGCCGTCGCCGACGACGTGGCCGGGCGTGCGTCGCGTCGCGGCGACCAGTTCGTTGTTGACGACGAGCAGGCGATGATCGTCGCCGACCAGGAAATTCTCGACGATTACCGAACGCGAGTGCTCGCGCGCCGCGACGAAGCCGGCGCGGACTTCATCGTCGTTCAACAGGCGGATCGAAATGCCGCGGCCGTGATTGCCGTTGAAGGGTTTGGTGACGACCGGAAAGCCGAGCCGGCGTGCCGCGCGCACGGCGGCGTCCTCCGATTGCACCAGTTCCTGTTTCGGCACCGGCAAGCCGAGTCCGGCGAGGATCTTGTTGGTTTCTTCCTTGTCGCTGGCGAGCTCCACCGCGATATGCGGCGTGCGTCCGGTCACGGTCGCCTGGATGCGCTGCTGGTACTTGCCGTGGCCGAGCTGCACCAGCGATTGATCGTTGAGGCGCAGCCACGGAATGCCGCGTTCTTCGGCCGCACGCACCAGCGAGGCCGTCGAAGGACCGAGCGCGCGTCGCTGCGCGTAGCGGATGAATTCATCGCGCGCACTCGGCCATTCCCAGCCCTCCGGCACGCTGTTGCGCGAGCGTAGTGCTTCGGGCAACAAGGAATTGAGCAGACGCAGGCCGAGTTCGCCGGCGGCGATGCCTTCCTCGCGTTGCGCGTATTCGTACACGACCGAATACACGCCCGGTTTGTCGACGCTGCGTGTCTTGCCGAAGGTGACGTCCTCGCCGGCGACGTTCTGCAATTCGATCGCCACGTGTTCGAGCACATGCCCGAGCCAGGTGCCTTCGCCTTCGCGCATGCGGCGGATGAAGCCGCCCGGCTCGCGATACGAACAACCATGTTCGGCGAGGCCGGGCAGGGCAGCGACGAGTCCGTCGACGAAGCCTGCGCCGAGGCGTGCGGTCGGCCAGGCTTCGAGTTCGCCGAGATCGAGTTCGAGCCGGATCACCGGAAAATGTGCGTACAGCGATGGGCCGACGAAAACGGAACGGTCGAGTACGCGCATGTCTGAATCTCCTTCAGCGAGCCGCGATGGGATGCTGCAAATTCCTGCTGGTCTGGTCATTCCCGCGCATGCGGAAATTCCGTGTCGCCGTGTTGCATGCGAGCACGCTGGATTCGTGCTCGCGCGTAAATGCCGGCGCTGCGAAGTGCGACGCAACCGTCTGCGTCGACCTTGCGCGGCAGACAGCAACGGTTTTCATCAATGCGTGTGCTTGGAGACGGCGAGCGAGCCCGCACTCGCCTGGCGCGTCTGCAGATTGAACGTGGCGCCGGCGACCAGGATGTGGATCTTGAGGCCGAGCAGACAGACCGGCTCGTCTTCGCCGGCCTGATCCATCGACGAAAACTGCAGCTCGCCGGCATCGACCACGGTGACCGCGCCGCTGCCTTCCACTTCGAGCACGTTGTCCGGGCGGATGAAGGCGGCGGTGTCCTCGTCGAGGCCGATGCCGATCGCGAACGGGTTGTAGGCGAGCGCGGCGAGCAGGCGGCCGAGGCGGTCGCGCTGGCGGAAATGCTGGTCGATCACAAAGCGGTTGGTGAGGCCGAGCCCGGGCGCGAGGCGTACGCTGCCGCTGGTCGGCGACGAGCCTTCCTTGCCGAACGCGATCATGTGTTCGGACAGGATGCTGGCGCCGGCGCTGGTGCCGCCGACGTGCACGCCGTCGGCGTTGCGCGCACGGATCAGCTGCGCGATCGGGGTGCCGCCGAGCATCGTCGCGATGCGCAGCTGGTTGCCGCCGGTGAAGAAGATGCCGCTGGCCTGCTCGATGCGCTGCAGGCGGTTGCGTTCCTCGGTATCGCGACGCGTATCGAAATCGAGCGCGGTGACGCGGCCGGCACCGAGGCCGGAAAAAATGTGCTCGTAGCGCTCGCCCGTGTCGGCGAGCTGGCTCGCGGTGGGGATGACGACGATGTCGGCATCGGCGCCGCCGCACAGGTCGACGAAGCGTTCGAGGATGCGTGCGTCGTGTTCCTTTTCCTCCGCGCCGCCGATCGGAACGATCCAACCGCGTTCTGCGCCGTCGCGCACCTTGCTGGGACTCATGCGTCCGTTTGCCTCTTCACACCGGGAATATGAGGTATGTCTACACGGACACGGCGCGCACTGCAACGGGATACGGCGCCAGCGCGCGGTTCCTGTCCTGTTCACTGCGCAGCCTGGAGGAATTCCGCGCGCCGCTGCGCAGGCGGAGAAAGCCCGGCGATCACCTCGAGCCATCGGCGACTCGGCAGCGCGTCATCACTCCCGACGAGGCTTCCAAACCGGGGTCGAAGCATTGCGGCCAGCGTGTGCGGCGTTACCGTGAAGCTCGCCTCGTCCCGTGAGGACGACTCGGGGCATTGCGCGGGCAACTAGATCGACTGAAAGTAGTGTACGTGGAATTTCGCAGCTGTCTGGCCAAGGTATTTGGCCGGTTGGCGGAGCGAAACGCTCACGCCGGCGATTTCGCTCGAACTGTTCGAGTACCCCGCGCCGCTAGGTCTTCCGATCCCGACCGGCACTATCTGCCTTTGCCGGCAGATGAGTTGGGCCGCGCAAGGCCAGCGTTTCCCATGCGGCCACCAGCATCAGGCACAGCGTCGTGAACGCGCCGAGCACGAGCGCCGACACTGCATGCGCAAACGGAGTCACCACGAGCAACAGCGCGAGCCCGATCAGGTGCGACAGCGGCGGTCCCTTGCGATCGTTCGTCACCCATTTGAAGAGGGCGTTGCCGATCAGGTAGAGCGCGGGTCCGCCGAGTATCGCGGCGATGCCGGCGCCGTCGGCGTGGCCGGGATGCACCAGCACCAGTTCGTCGGCGACCGCGCACACCAGCACGCCGGCGATGATGATCACGTGCAGATACGTGTAGGCGGTGCGCGCGAGTCGTCCGGGATCTTCGGAATGCTCGATGCGGTGACTGGCGCGTTCGGCGCCGCTGTCGAAATACGCCCACCACATCGCGACGCTGCCGAGGAAGGCGATCACGAACGCACTGATCGTGGTTGCATCCCAGCTTCGCTCGGCGAAGGTCGCGCCGGTGACGAGCAGGGATTCGCCAAGCGCGATGATCACGAACAATCCGCAGCGCTCCGCAATGTGGGCGCCGTCGACATCCCAGTCCTCGGCGCTCGAGCGCCCGAGCCCGGGTACGAAGAAATACATCGCCGGTCCGATGATCTCGATGACCAACGCGGTCGCCCAGCAGGCGAAGCGTGCCGAACCATCGAGGAAGGCGCCGCCGATCCACAATGCGCCAGAGACGACCAGCCACACCAGGATGCGCTGGAAATTGCGCCGCCGCGCGATTGACTCGGCGCGCACGGCCCACAGGAAGAACAGCGTGCGACCGACCTGCATGCCGACGTACGCGCCGATGAAGGCAAGCCTGCGTTCGCCGAAGGCCTCGGGTATCGAGGCCGACAACACGAGGCCGGCGAGCATCAACGCGAACAGCAGAAGGCGCACCGGTGTGCGTTCCGGATCGAGCCAGTTGGTCACCCACGAGGTATAGATCCAGACCCACCAGACGCCGAACAGCAGCAAGGCCGTCTGCGCTGCGCCGAGCAGATCGAGATGCGCGAGCAGCCGATGCGACAGCTGGGTGATCGCGAAGACGAAGACGAGGTCGAAGAACAGTTCGACCATCGTCACCTTGCCGTCGTCGCGGCTGTCACGTTTGCGCAGCAGGCTGGCGGATTCGCTCATCTGCGCATGGTGCCCGAAAATGCGACGCGCCTGAATGCCTGCGCGCAGCGCTGATCAGCGCATCGGGAAAGAATGCCGCTTCGTCCGGAAAAGGCGCGCGATGCGATCGACGCGATCGCGCTCCTCAAGCGGCCGTGAGCGCGACATACGGCGTCTCCTGCGCGGTCGGCGACGCAATCCGGCGCGCCGCAAACGCGGCGCGCAGACCGAAGCCGATCACCGAGATCACCAGCAGCATGAACACCGCGGCGAGCGTCGCGTCGACATAGTCGTTGGTGACGATACGATGCATGTCGGCGATGCTCTTCGCCGGCGCCAGCACTTGATTCGCGTCGAGCGCGGCGCTGTACTTGTTCGCATGCGCGACGAAGCTCAGCTTCACGTCGCTGCTGAACACCTTCTGCCAGCCGGCGGTGAGGGTGCAGATGACCAGCCACGCGGTCGGCAGCAATGGAATCCACAGGTATTTCTCGCGCTTCATCTTGATCAGGCACACGCATGCGAGGGTGAGTGCGATCGCGGCGAGCATCTGGTTGGCGATGCCGAACAGCGGCCACAGCGTGTTGATGCCGCCGAGTGGATCGACCACGCCCTGATAGAGGAAATAACCCCAGCATGCGACGCACAGCGCGGTCGCGATCAGGTTGGCTGCCCACGATTCGGTTTTCTTCAGCGCAGGTACGGCGAGGCCGACCAGTTCCTGGATCATGAAACGACCGACGCGCGTGCCGGCGTCGACCGTGGTCAGGATGAACAAGGCTTCGAACAGGATCGCGTAGTGGTACCAGAACGCCTTCATGCCGTCGCCGGCAATCAGGCCGTGAAGAATCTGCGCCATGCCGACCGCGAGCGTCGGCGCGCCGCCGGCACGCGAGAGGATCGTGGTTTCGCCGATCTCCTTCGCGGTATCGGCGAGCATCTGCGGCGTGATCGTGAAGCCGAGATGGGTGATCGCCTGCGCGGCAGTGTCGACCGTGCTGCCGAGCAGGGCGGCCGGCGCGTTCATCGCGAAGTAGATGCCGGGGTCGAGCACGCAGGCGGCGATCAAGGCCATGATCGCGACGAAGGCTTCCATCAGCATCGCGCCGTAGCCGATCAGGCGCGCTTCGCGTTCGTTCGCGATCAGCTTCGGCGTGGTGCCGGACGAGATCAGCGCATGCCAGCCGGACACCGCGCCGCAGGCGATCGTGATGAACAGGAACGGGAACAGCGAGCCGGCGAACACCGGACCGCTGCCGTCGATGAACTGGGTCACCGCCGGCATCTTCAGTTCCGGCATCACGAACACGATGCCGATCGCGAGCAGCAGCACGGTGCCGATCTTGAGAAACGTCGAAAGGTAGTCGCGCGGCGCCAGCAGCAGCCACACCGGCATCACCGACGCGCAGAAGCCATACGCGATCAACATCCACGCGAGCGACTTGCCGTCGTAGGTGAACCACGCGGCCATGCCGGGATCGGCCGCCACCTTGCCGCCGCCCCAGATCGACAGCATCAACAATACCAGGCCGATGATCGACACCTCGAGCACCTTGCCCGGCCGCAGGTAGCGCAGATACACGCCCATGAAGAAGGCGATCGGAATCGTCATCGCGACGGTGAACGTGCCCCACGGACTGACCGCGAGCGCCTTCACCACGACCAGGGCGAGCACGGCGAGGATGATGAACATGATCATCAGAATGCCGATCATCGCGATCACGCCGGCGGCCGGTCCGAGTTCGCCGCGGATCATCTCGCCGAGCGAACGCCCATCGCGGCGCACGGAAAGAAACAGGATCATGAAGTCCTGCACGGCGCCGGCGAAGATCACGCCGAACAGAATCCACAAGGTGCCGGGCAGATAGCCCATCTGCGCCGCGAGCACCGGCCCGACCAGGGGACCTGCGCCGGCGATCGCGGCGAAGTGATGGCCGAACACGACCCACTTGTCGGTCGGCACATAGTCGAGGCCGTCGTTGCGGCGGATCGCCGGCGTCGCGCGCGTCGGATCGAGTCCGAGTGCCTTGTCCGCGATGTAGCGTGCGTAGAAACGGTAGCCGATGAAGAAGATCGAGGTTGCCGCCGCAACCAGCCAGATCGCATTGATCGTCTCGCCGCGATGCAGGGCGATCGTGCCGAGGCAGACTGCGCCGATCAGGGCCAGAACGACCCAACCTGTCCTTGCCGCCATGGAATTCATGCAGAGCCCCCGGTAGTCGTCGCTTCGCGTCAGTGCCGGAGGGTGTGCCGACCTCGCATGAGCGTCAAGTCGCAGCGCACTAGCCAAAGGTCTAGTGGCGCATTGCGACGCAATCGTTTTGCATCTTCGCCGCGGCGGCCGGACGGCTACATCGTCGATACGCCAGTAGCGACCAAAGCTCAGGGTTGCGTGCGATCAGCGAGCGTTGCTGTCCGATTCTGCACTCACGATCGGCAAACGCACCGCGAAAGCGGCGCCGCGATCGGGTGGATTGAACGCATCGATGCGGCCGCCGTGCGCGCGAATCACGGCTTGCGAAAGCGCCAGCCCGAGTCCGATGCCGGGCGTCGCATCCGATCGCGCCGCGTGCCCGCGATAGAAGCGTTCGAAGATGTGCGGGAGTTCGTCGAGGCGGATGCCCGGTCCCTCGTCGGTGACCGTGATCACCGCCGCATCGTCGGACTGCGTGAGGCGCACCGTCACCGTGCCGCGATCGGGCGAAAACTTGATGGCGTTGTCGATCAGGTTGGCCAACACCAGGCTGGCCGGACCGCGACCGATTTCGGCCGCGACGGCGACCTCGACCATCGTCTGGAGGCGGACGCCGCGTTCACGCGCGGATGCCTCGAAGCGGCGCACCGTCTCATCGATCAGCGCGCCGAGCGATGTGCGCTCGACCGCCCCGCGCTCCTGTCCGGCATCGATGCGGGCCAGGGTCAGCAGTTCGTCGACGAGCAGGGTGAGGCGTTCCACTTCGTCGAGGCAGGACTGCAGCGTCGCGATGTACTCGTGCGCGTCGCGCGGGCGGCGCAGGGTCACTTCGAGTTCGGTGCGCAGTCGCGACAGCGGCGAGCGCAACTCGTGCGAGGCGTCGGCGGTGAAGCGGCGCTGCGCTTCGAAGCCGCGCTCGAGGCGATCGAGCATCGCGTTGAGCGTATCGACGAGGCGGCCGATTTCGTCGCGCGTCCCCGGATGCGGCAGGCGATCGCCGAGATTGGTCTCGCCGATGCGGCGTGCCTGGCATACGACATCGTCGATCGCGAGGAACACGCGCCGTGTCAGCGACGCGCCGGCCAGACTCACCGCCAGCAGCAGCGCCGCACCCATCACGAGGAACAGTACGCTGGCCGAATGCACCACGTTGTTGACGTCGTCGAGCGACCCGGCAACCTGGATGCCACGCACGCTGCCATGACCGTCGATCGGTATCGAGACCACCCGCACCGGCTCGTCGCCGAATCCGTCGAGAGTCTGGAACACCGTCTGCCCATGCTCGAGTGCCGCGAGCAGAGAAGGCGGTGCCGGCAGCGACGCCTTCCCGAGATTGGCACTGCGCGCCAGCGGGTGACCGCGGTCGTCGACGATTTGCACCAGACGATCGAGCCGGATGAACGACGGCGCCATGCCCTGGCTGACTTCATGCACGATGATCGGCTGCGCGGGATCGTCCGGCAGCAGGCCTTGCTCGGTTTCGGCCAGTGCCAGCAACGCCGCGTCGAGCTGTCCATGCACCGCGCGCGCGAGGCTCCAGTAGGCCCCGAACGCGGTCAGTGCCAACACCACGACGACAGCCAGCAGATGCGCCAGAGCAAGCCGCTGGCGGAAACTCAACATGCTCATTCGGGCGGCGCGACCCGATAGCCGCGGCCGCGAACGGTGTGGATCAGCACGACCGCACCCGGCGCATCGATCTTGCGGCGCAGATTGCTGACGTGCACGTCGATCAGGTTGTCGATGCTCTGGATATCGGCCTGCCAGACCTGCTCGGCGATGCGCGTGCGGCTGATCACTTCGCCCTTGCGTCGCACCAGCATTTCGAGGATCGCGAACTCGGTGCGGGTCAGCTCCACCACGCGCTCGCCGCGTTGCACGCGGTGGCTGACGGGATCGATGCTGAGATCGCCGACAGCGAGCACCGTCGGGCGCATCAGATCCGAACGCCGCAGCAGGGCACGTACGCGCGCCAGCAATTCCTCGAATGCGAAAGGCTTGGTGAGGTAGTCGTCGGCGCCGGTATTGAGTCCGGTCACGCGATCGCCGAGCGCGTCGCGGGCGGTAAGGATGAGGATCGGCGTGTGCACGCCGCGCATACGCAGGGTGCGGCACAAGGCGAGACCGTCCTGCCCCGGCAGCATCCAGTCGAGAATGATCAGCTCGTAGTCGATGACGAAGGCACGTTCGTCCGCTTCCTCGGCCGAGCTCGCGATGTCGACGACGAAGCCTTCCTCGTGCATTCCGCGCGCGAGCAGACGGGCGGCTTTCTGATCGTCCTCCACCAACAGAATCCGCATCGGATGATCGCCCTGCGCCGGTCGCGTCCCTGAAGAAAACTTCAGGATTTCTTGGGATGTTCTTTAGGCACCCGCCGCTATTCTGCGGCCGAATTCGTTTCGAGTGGAATCCTCGGCGTCGCGTGCCGGACGGCTGCTTGAGGCGCGCTGCCAGGATGACGCTCGGGCACTTCAATCGAAAGGACGACCGCGGCGCAGGATTCGTGAATCGCGTGCCGGCCGCAACAGCGCTGAAAGATCCTTGCGGAAAAGCTCGACGACCGCACGCGCGAGTGCCGTCGCCGCTGTGTGGATCTGGCCCTTAAGAAATCATCGGATCGTGTCATGCCAATCAGGAACCGCTCGTCAGGGCTGCAACTCGGGCTCTCCTGCGCAGCCGCCGTCTGCATCGCTGCGTGTTCACAGCGCGCAGTCGAGGCGCCGCCTGCGCCGACCGTCCTGGTTGAGTCGGGCAGGTTGCACGTGCCGGAGTCCTCTCCGCTGCGCTCCAGGCTGTTCGTGCAGGAGGTCGAAAGTCGCGAAGCGCCGCACGCGTTCGTGGTACCCGCGACAGTGGAAGCCGATCCGGCGCGGACCGTGTCGATCGTGGCGCCGCTCAGCGGGCGCGTCATCGAACTGAAGGTGGGCCTCGGCGATCGCGTTGCGCGCGGGCAGCCGCTCATGGTGATCGCGTCGGGCGATTCCGCGCAGGCCCACACCGACGTCGAGAAGGCGCGTGATGCGCTCGATCTGGCACGCAAGCAGTTCGAGCGCGCGCGCGCAGTGAAGGACGCTGGCGGTGAAGCGAGCAAGGACGTCGAGACCGCGCAGAGCGCCGTCGTCCAGACCCAGGCCGAGTTCGACCGCGCCGGATCGCGCCTCGCATCCTTCGGCGCTGCGAGCAGCGGCAACCGCGCCGCGCGCACGATCACCGTGATCGCGCCGATGAGCGGCAGCATCACGACGCTCGCCGTGGCTGCCGGCCAGTTCGTCAACGACACGACCGCGACGGCGATGACGCTGTCGAACATCGATACGGTGTGGGTCACCGCTAGCGTGCCCGAGAACCAGATCGGCCAGATCGCGAAAGGGCAGGACGCGGACGTCGCCCTGGCGGCGTATCCGGGCGAGACGTTGCGTGGCTCGGTGCAATTCGTCGACGACGTGCTGGCTGCCGATACGCGGCGCGGCAAGGTGCGCATCGCGTTCGCCAATCCGCGAGCGAAGCTGAAGCCGAACATGTTCGCGACCGTCACGTTCTCCGTGGCGCAGCCGGCGCAGCTGTTCGTGCCGCAGTCCGCGCTGCTGATGAACAACGATCGCACGACCGTCTTCGTCGAAACCGCGCCGTGGACGTTCGAACGCCGCGCCATCACGCTCGGCCACGATGAAGGCGACGCGGCGCGCGTCGTCAGCGGACTCGAGGCGAAAGAGCGCATCGTCGTGCGCGGCGGAGTGCTGATCAATGATTGATCGCATCATCGAGTTCTGTCTGCATCGATGGGTGCTGCTGCTGGGCGTGACCGTGCTGGTCGCGAGCTACGGCTGGTTCGCGTGGACGCAGCTGACGGTCGAGGCGTATCCGGAACTCGCCGACGTGCTGGCGCAGGTGACCACGCAGGTGCCCGGCCTCGCGGCGGAAGAAATCGAGCAGCAGATAACGATACCGCTGGAGCGCGGCCTCGCCGGCGTGCCCGGCCTGGTCCACATGCGTTCGAGCAGCACGTTTGGGCTCTCGCTGATCGTGCTCTCGTTCCGCGAAGGCGCGGACGACTACTGGGAACGTCAGCGCGTCGCCGAAGCGATCGCGCAGGTCACGCTGCCGCAGGGCGCTGCGGCAAGCCTCGGCGCCTTGACCGGGCCGGCCGGAGAAATCTATCGCTACACCCTGGAGTCGACCAGCAAGAACCTGATGGAGCTGTCGGAAATCCAGCGCTGGATCGTGATTCCGGCGCTCAAGCAGGTGCCGGGTGTCGCCGACGTCAACAACTTCGGCGGCTTCACCAAGGAGTTTCAGCTCGAACTGGATCCCGCTCAGCTCGAGCGCTACGGCGTCGGAGTCAACGACGTCGTCGGCGCCCTCGAAAGCAACAGCGACAACGCCGGCGGCGGCCGCATCACGCGCGGCGAGCAGTCCTATGTCGTGCGCGGCATTGGTCTGGTTCGCTCGCTCGATGACATGAGCCAGATCGTGATCGCCGAGCACGCCGGAGTGCCGGTGCTGGTGGGCGATCTGGGTCGCCTGCAGTACGGCCATCAGGTGCGCGAAGGCATCCTCGGCAAGGACGGCAATCCGGATACGATCGAGGGAATTCTCACCCTGCTCAAGTACGAGAATCCTTCGCGTGTGCTCGACGGCGTGCATGCGAAGGTGGACGAGCTGCGCAAGCGACTCGACGCGATGGACGTACGCATCGTCCCCTACATCGATCGCGACGACCTCGTCCACGCCACCGTCGACAAGGTGGCGCATGCCGTGGTCGAAGGCGTCGGCCTGGTCTGCATCGTGCTGATCCTCTTTATCGGCAGCCCGCGCAGCGCGCTCGTGGTGGCGGTGACGATTCCGCTTTCGCTCGTCGCGGTGTTCATCCTGATGTACTTCACCCACATGTCGGCGAACCTGTTTTCGCTCGGCGCGATCGACTTCGGCGTGATCGTCGACGGCGCCATCGTGGTGACCGAGGCGATCCTGCGCTGGCGCGAATCGCATCCCGACGCGACGCTCACGGCCGCGGACGTCAGCACTGCATCGAGCCAGGTCATGCGCCCGATCTTCTTCGCAACCCTCGTCATCATCACGGCGTACATGCCGTTGTTCGGATTCGAGCGCGCAGAAGGAAAACTGTTCAAGCCGATGGCGTTCACCGTCAGCTACGCGCTGTTCGGCGCGCTGCTCGCCACGCTGACGCTGGTTCCCGGACTTGCCTGGCGAGCGCTGCGCAAACCGCACCGCGGCTTCGAGAACAAACCGCTGCTGTGGCTGCAGGCCGGCTACCGCAGGATTCTGACGCGCCTGCTGGACACGCCGCTGATTGCCTACGTGCTCGGTGGCAGCGCCATGATCGGCGTGCTGATTCTCGGCCTCACCCTCGGCCGCGAGTTTCTGCCCGAGCTGGATGAAGGCACGCTCTGGCTGCAGGTGCAGATGCCTTCGGGCCTGTCGCTCGACAAGGCCAGCGAAATGACCGGCGAGCTGCGCCGCGTCGTGCGCGAATTTCCGGAAGTTTCCTACATCGTGACCCAGCTCGGTCGCAACGATTCCGGTACCGATCCGTGGACGCCGTCGCACGTGGAAGCGGGCGTCGGCCTCAATCCCTATGGCAGCTGGCCGGCGGGGGAAACCAAGGCCGATTTCCTGCGCAGGTTCAACGCGCGGATGCAGCAGATTCCCGGCATCAGCGTCGGCATCAGCCAGCCGATTGTCGATGGCGAGAACGACATGATCGGCGGCGCGCATTCGCCGCTGGTGTTGCGCATCTACGGCGACGACTTCACCGAGCTGCGGCGCATCGGCAGCGAGATCGTCGACGTGCTGCACGGAATCCGCGGCACCGGCGATGCGTCGATCTTCCAGGAGCCGCCGATTCCGCAGCTCGCCATCGACATCGACCGCGCGGCGATCGCACGTTACGGCATCAATATCGCCGACGTCACCAGCTTCATCCGCAACGCGATCGGTGGCGCGCCGATCACCCAGGTCTACGTCGGCGACCGCGTCTACAACGTGACCGCGCGCGTCGCACCGGCGATCGCCGGCAACATCGAGGCGCTCGGTCAATTGTCGTTGACCTCGCCGGATGGGGGGCATATTCCGTTGTCGATGCTCGCGCACATCAGGCTGCAGAACGGCGAGAGCACGATCGCGCACGAAATGAGCCGGCGCCAGATCACCATTCGCGTCGACAACACGGACCGCGCGCTGACGGAATATCTCCTCGACGCCGAGCGCCAGATCGCCGGCAAGGTGCATTTCGATGCGCAGAAATACCGTCTCGAATGGGCCGGCACCTTCGAGAACCAGCAACGCGCGCAGGCACGCCTGCTGATCGTCATGGCGATGGTGGTGGCGGTGATGGCGATCCTGCTGTTCGCCATGTTCCACAAATTGCACCAGGTAGCGCTGCTGCTCGGGGTGGTTCCGGCGGCGACGCTCGGTGGCCTGGTCGCACTGCATCTGCGCGGCGAGACCCTGAATATCGCCACGGCGGTCGGTTTCATCGCGTTGTTCGGAGTGGCGGTGCAGAACGGCATCATCATGGTCGCGAACTTCAATCGCGTTCGCGCGCACGGCGTGCCCTTGCACGAAGCCGTGCTCACGGGCGCGCTGGAGCGGTTCCGGCCCGTACTGATGACCGCCACGGTGGCGACCGTCGGCATGCTGCCCGCCGCATTGGCGACCGGCGTCGGCACCGATGTGCAGCGCGGTCTGGCGACAGTGGTGACCGGCGGCCTGCCGGTGGCGACGCTGCTGACCCTGTTCATCCTGCCGCCGGTCTATCTGACGTTCGAGCGCTTCTTCGCGCGCCTGCACGAACGTCTCGACGAGCGCCGCCTGCGCAAGTCATCGCCGATCGGAGCGCCGCAGTGATGACCCGATCGATGAACGCAGTTCGCTGCGCGATGCTGGTGCTGCCGGCGCTGCTCGCAGGCTGCGCCGCCGGACCGGATTTTCATCGGCCCGCCGCGCCCGAGGTGAAGGCCTATCAGTCCGAACCGCTGCCTGCACCCGACGCCGACGCACAGCGCCTGGTGGCTGCGATGGAAATTCCGGCGCAGTGGTGGACGCTGTTTCATTCGCAACCGTTGAACGCGCTGGTCGACGCCGCGCTCGCGGCCAATCCCGATGTGGCAGCGGCGCAAGCCGCGCTGCACGCGGCGCGGGAAAATGCATACGCGCAGCAAGGCGCGTTCTTTCCGGGCGTCGAAGCGAGCATCAATCCGACCCGTCAGAAAACCGCCGGCGCACTCTCGGCGGTTCCATCCAGCGGCGCCTACATCTACAACCTGCACACGGCGCAGCTCGGCATTTCCTACGTGCCCGATGTGTCCGGCGGGAATCGACGCCAGGTGGAGTCGCTGCAGGCGCAGGCGGAAGTGCAGAAGTTCCAGCTCGAGGCGACCTACCTCACGCTGGCGTCGAACGTGGTCAACGCGGCTGTGCAGGAAGCCGCATCGCGGGCGCAGATCGAGGCCACCGAGGCGATGATCCGGAACCAGTCGAAGACGCTGGATTCGTACCGGCGTCAGTTTGCGCTCGGGCAACTGGCCGAGGCGGACGTGGCGATGCAGGAAGCCGCGCTCGCGCAGATGCAAGCCGCCTTGCCGCCGCTGCACAAACAGCTCGCCCTCGCGCGCGATCTGCTGAAGGCGTTGTCGGGCGCTTATCCGGATCAGGACAGGCTCGCGAATTTCAGCTTTGACGACATCAACCTGCCCGACGAACTTCCACTCAGTCTGCCTGCACGGCTGGTCGAGCAACGCCCCGATGTCCGCGCTGCGCAAGCGCAGATGCATTCGGCGAGTGCGCAGATCGGGGTCGCGATCGCCAATCGTCTGCCGAACATCAGCATCGACGGCAGCTTCGGCAGCGCGGCGCCGAAGTTCAGCCAGCTGTTCGATGCCGGCAGCGGTTTCTGGAATCTGGCGGCCAACATCACCCAGCCGATTTTCCAGGGCGGCACCCTGCTGCATCGACAACGTGCAGCGGAAGCCGTCTACGAGCAGGCCGCGGCGCAATACCGCAGCACGGTCATCGTCGCATTCCAGAACGTTGCGGACACGCTGCATGCGGTGCAGGCCGACACCGACGCCTGGAAGGCGGCCGCCGCCGCCGAGCGAGCTGCGCTTCGCTCACGCGATATCGCGCGCCGACTGGTGCAGCTCGGCAGCATCAGCACGCTCGAGCAACTCGGTGTCGAAACGAACTGGTATCAGGCCGAGATCAACTTGATCCAGGCGCGGGCGAATCGTCTCGCTGACAGCGTCGCGCTATTGCAGGCGCTCGGTGGCGGTTGGTGGAATCGCGCGGATGTCGCCGTGAGCGATCGGGATGCAGCTCAGCCGGACGCTGCAGCAGCGTCGCGATAATCATGCGCAGAGCGAAGCGCCTCGACGTGCCTTCACGACGCGGCGAGCGCGCGCTCACGCTGATCGGTGCAACGACCGGCTACAACCACTTCGCGCGTCGCAACACCCAATACAGAACGCAGCAGATGCCGCCGGTCACGCCGATCATGGCCGGATAAGCCCACGGCTGATCGAGTTCGGGCATGTGATGGAAATTCATGCCGTACCAGCTCGCGAGCAAGGTCGGTGCTGCGAGCAGCGCGGCCCAGCCGGCGAGGCGCTTGACCACTTCGCCTTGCGCCACCGTCACCAGCGCAAGGTTCACGCTGAGCGCGGCGGTGAGCATCTCGCGCATCGTGTCGGTCGCCTCGTTGATGCGTGCGGCGTGATCGAAGACGTCGCGGAAGTACGGTCGCACCTCGTCGCGGATCAAGCCGGGAAACTGGCGTATCAACTGATTGAGAATGTCCTGGATCGGCGCGATCGCGAGGCGCAGGGTGACCAGCTCCTTCTTCAATTCGTACAGACGACGGATCGTCTGGCGTTCGAAGGTGTCGCTGAACACGGCCTCTTCGAGTTCCTGCAGTTCTTCGCGGAACTCGCGCACGATCGGGAAGAAGTTGTCGACGATGAAATCGAGCACCGCATACAGCGAGTAGCTCGGTCCGTAGGTCATCAGCTCCGGCGTCTGCTCGCAGCCGCGGCGCGCAGTCGCGTAACTGAGCGACGCGCCATGGCGCACGGTGACGATGTAGCGGCGGCCGACGAAGACATGCGTTTCGCCGAACGCGATCTTGCCGTTCACGGTCTGCGCGGTGTGCGCGACGATGAACAGCGAATCGCCGTAGACCTCGATCTTCGCGCGCTGGTGCGCCGTATGCGCATCTTCCACCGCCAGCTCGTGCAGACCGAACTCTTCCCGCAACTTTTCGAGCAGGTCTTCGTCCGGCTCGCGCAAGCCGACCCAGACCCACTGGTCCGGCGTCTCGAGAATGTCGCTGATCGCATCGATCGTGATGTCGCGCAGCTTGCGGCCGTCCGCCGCATAAGCCACGCAGTTGATCACCATCGGATCGGTGCAGGTCGGATCGGTCGGAAGCGTGGTTGGATGCAGGCCCATCGCCCATGATGCCGTGTCGAGTATGACAACGGCAATCCGGTCAGAGACGGAAAGCTTGTTTGTTGCTAGCCAGCCCGACCAGGCTGGATTCGCGCCATGCTTATCGCCAGCGCCACATGCATCGGCAGGAACAACACGATCCATTGCAGGTTGGCCTGGGCGAACCACGGCAGGATCTTCGAGAACAGCGCGAACGCGGCGAGTCCGACCACGGTCCAGGCGATCAGGCGATGCCACCGCGGCGGCTGCCAGCGTGCGCGCGCCGATATCAGCCACGACGGCACCAGCAGCAGGCACAGCGGGCTCAGCAGCAGCAGATTTTCATTGCGCCATGCCGAGTAGTGATCGCTGCCGAACCAGAGGAACAACAGCAGGCATCCACCGATGCCGCAGAAGAGTTCGAACACGGTTGCGAACACGGCGAGCGGAATGCGCGTGGCTGCGCTGCGACGGCGACCGAACCAGAGCAGGATCGCGCCGAGTGCGACGCCGAGGATCAGGAAAGGCCAGCGCAGGTCCGGCGGCAGCACCGGCGGCGCGGCGATGTTTCCGGCGTTGACGGTGCGGCTCTCGCCGATCAGCGGGGTGCTGCCGTTCGGCGTCTGCAAGCTGATGCGCGAAGCGAGCGTGGAAAGGCTCGCCGGGACGAAGCTTTCCTGCCAGAAATCGATGCGCTGATCCGCGTACGGACCGAGGCCGAGATCGATCAGCAGCATCAGCACCGGCTCCGGCGCCATCAGGCGCAGTGCATCCAGTCGATAGGTGTAGCCGCGTGAGCGTCCCTCGCTCTGCGCGTGCAACGCGCCGCCGAGTGCGTGGTCGAGCGCGTCGCGCACGCGGGTCGAGCAGTTCGCGGTGAAATAGTCGTAGCGGTAGAACGCGTTTTCGGGGCGCGCGTTCCAGTCCAGAAAACGCGTCAGCTCGGCGGCTTGTTCCGGAGCGAGGTTCAGTCGCTGCTCGACGATCTCGCGGCCTTCGTCCTTGTACATCGCCAGATCGTCGTCGAGTTCGTCGACGGCCATGCGATAGCGCATGCGGCCGCGCGCGAAGTTGACGAGGAAGTCGCCCTGTTCGAGATCGAAGATGCCGTAGTTGTAGGCGACCGTTTCGCCGCGCGCGCGATTGCGCACGACGATCGCGTTGTGGCCGAAGCGCTCGAAGAAGATCTCGCCCGGCCCGATGGTGAGCAGGCTCACCTCGAGGTTGCTGCCGTCGGTGTCGGCAGCGGGCTGCGCAGCGAGCGCCTGCGCGGAGGCGTGGCCGCTGACCAGCAGCAGTACGAGCGCGGTCAGCAGCACGCCGAGTCCGATGCCGGCGAGGGTTTGGCGGCGTGCGCGGCTCTTGCGACGGCGCAGCGGAAGACCGAGGGTGCGGCTCACGCGTCGTGCACGCGGACGGCGAACTGGTGCACGCGGCGCGCGTCGGCCTTGGTCACTTGGAAATGGAAACCGCCGAATGCGGTTTCCTCGCCGGCTTCCGGCAGATGACCGATTTCGGAAGTGACCATGCCGCCGACGGTGTCGAATTCCTCGTCGCTGAATTCGCTGCCGAAGCGTTCGTTGAATTCCGCGATCGGGGTCAGCGCATTGACCAGGAACTCGCCGTTCGAGCTCGCCTGGATCATCGTCTGTTCGTCGTCGTCGTCGTCGTGCTCGTCGTCGATGTCGCCGACGATCTGTTCGAGCACGTCCTCGATCGTGACGAGGCCGGCGACGCCGCCGTACTCGTCGACGACGATCGCCATGTGATTGCGCGAGAGGCGGAATTCCTTCAACAGGATATTGAGCCGCTTGGACTCGGGAATCATCGTGACCGGCCGCAGCAGCGGTCGCACTTCCTGCGAGGCGCCGTCGCGCATGCAGCGCAGCAGGTCCTTCGCCAGCAGCACGCCGAGGATTTCGTCCTTGTCGCCGTCGTGGACGGGAAAACGCGAGTGGCCGGATTCGATGACGAGGTCGAGAACTTTCGCCAGCGGCTGGTCGATCGGCAGCGACACCATCTGCGCGCGCGGCACCATCACGTCGGCCACGGTGAGGTCGGCGACCTCGATCGCGCCCTCCACCATCGACAGCGTGTCGTTCGACATCAGGCCGTTGGCCTGCGCGTGACGCAGCTCCTCGATGAGTTCCTCGCGGCTCTGCGGTTCCCCGGAAAGCGCCTGCGTGATGCGCTCGAACCAGGATCTCGGCGGGGGTGTACTAGGGGGGTCCTCGCTCATTGCCACTAAATACAAACCCTTGCGGGCGGGCGGGCAGTGTAGCAGGCGCAGCGGCCGGCACCGACAGCGGGGTGCTCGAAGCGCCCGTGCGCCCGCAGGGTCACCAATGAGGAGCGACGGCTGAGGGTTGAGGGATGTCGAAACATTCCCGCTTGGTTGGGAAGACGAAGAAGAAAGGTTTCCCCGGCGCCTCAACCCTCAGCCGTCGTTCCTCGCCGCAGTCGCGTCATGCCGCAGCGACAAGGTTCGGCGTGCAGGTCGAAGCGGCGCGTCGTCGATGCACGGCGGCGAAATTCACAACGCTACGTTGTGCAATCTTGCAGATCAGTAGAAACGTGAGAGGCGAGGGTTGGGGACTGAGGCCGGAGTAAGGGCATTCCTTGCCGGCATCCGCGGAGGGTCTCGCTGGTGTGCCGACAGAAACGCACCTCAGTCCCCAACCCTCGCCTCTCACGGCGAAGGTCAGCAGCGAATATTCGTCTCGCGCGCTTCTTCGGTTTTGGTCAGCACGTCGGCGCGGAGGTCGCGCTCGGCGCGCGGACTGCGAGCGGCCAGATCCTGCAGATACGCGCTGACGCCCGGATCGATCGATTCGGCAGACTGCCGCTTGCCGCTGTCGGCGAAAAAAGCGCGCGCTTCACTCAGCGCATCGGCGGCGGCTGCATGCGCCGGCGTATCACGAAGCGCCGCTAAGGCTGCATCGATCGTGGCCAGTGCTTTTTCAGTGTTCGGCATGGTGATTTCAGTGGCGCATTCACGGCGGCGGATCCATCTGAATGTGCGGAAAGCAAGCATGTAGCATCTCCTTGCTGCGATACCCGCAGCAGACATTAGCATCGCTATTTTTTATTCGCAATAGCGTTGCTACTTGCTTTTTCCGCCGACTGAATTCCCGGGAGATATTTATGAAAAGTATGACCACGCGCGCGCCTCTGGTTTGGGCTTTCGCTGCGAGTTTGTTGATGCTGGCCGCCGAACCTGCGGTCGCTCAAATGGATGGGACCGGCAAGGTGCATGCACCGACGACCAAGGGTCTCGGCCAGGCGTTCCCGCAAGCGAACAATCTCAGCCTCGATCCGGCGTGGCGCGTCTATGCGTTCGAGCGTGACGGCGTGCGCTATCTGCAGATGAACGATGCCAGCGGCAGCGTGCACGCGGCCATCGGTATCGTCGGTGACACCCTTTGGACCTTGCCGCTCGGCATCGATGCCGACCGCGTCTCGACACCGGAGCAGCCGTTGCCGCTGGCGTCCGCTGCGTCGTGGAATGTCGTGTACCGTTCCGCGGACGTCGAGATAAAGGTCTATGCGGACGCGGCGACGTCGTTCTGGACGGTCGCGAAACCCAGTGTGGGCACGCCGTAGATATCGGCGGCGCCGATCGGCTCATCCATCAATAGATCGATGGATGAGCCTCGGCGATGCAGCAGGCCGCCGTACGCGCGCACGCGGGCCTCGAGGGCATCGAGCGCGAAGTTTCCGGCAGCGGATTCGAGCTTCAATGCGCCGTCCAGCGACGCGATGCGGATCGCCACGCCGCAGCGCGAACGGCTGCGTCCGCAGCGCAGGCGCAAAAGGATTCGCGTGTGACCGCAGTCGGACAACAGCGCGACGCCGTCGCACACGCTGCGGTACGCGGCGAGCTGCAGGCCGAGGCTGAGCGGGTACGGATCGCCGAGCAGGCGGCGCGAGACCTGCGCACGCTGCGCCCACACCGCATCGATGGCTTCGGTGTCGAGCGCGCCGTACAACCCGTACTGTTCGATTTCGGCCGGAAAGACCAGATTCAACTGATCGCGGAACAGGCGCGTCTGCAGCACGCCGGAACGCAGCACATCCATTGCGGCCGCCGCATGACCTTGCTCGCGCAGCCAGCGCGCGAGGGTTTGAAACGTCTCATCCATCTGGCCGCTGGCGGCCTTGATCTGCGCGACGCGCTCGTGCAATTCGCGCTCGCTCGACACGAAGCTCAGACGCGCCATGTTCAAGGCGTGCTTCTCGGCGAGATCGTGTTTCCTCGCCTTCTGATGGTAATGCGACAGCGCAGCGCCGAAGCCGAGCAGGGCAGTCGCTGCAATCGTGAGTATTTCCTGCGTGATGAACGCATTGGGATCGCTGCCGAATGCGCCGGTGCGCTGCATCGTCAATCGGATGCCGACATTCACGCCGATGACGCCGATCGCGGCGCCGCGCCAGCCGTGCAGGAAGGTGAGAGCGACCGCAGGAACGACCATCAATACCCGCAGAAAATTCTTTTGTTCCACATTTGCATCAGGCAACCAGATGACACCGGCGCACATCGCGGCGATGGCGGCATACGAGGCCACGGCATCCCAGCGCAGCCGGCGCGGAAATGGATGAGCCAGTCTGCGTTGTTTCCACAGCAGGGCGAGCGGCGCGAGCGTCAGAATGCCGAGGTACTGGCCGACGATCTGCCTGGCGATGATCTCCGCCGACATCGGTTCCTTGACCGGATGCATCAGGAAGGAAATCCCCACCAGATTGATGGCCGATACCGTGATCGCCGCGAGCAGCGCGACCGATAGAAATCCGTATACGCGCTCGGCCGACAGCCATCGCCGATGCGAATAGACCAGCGCCGCCACTGCCGGCATCAGGCTCGCGGACGCGGCGATCGCCCAGACGATCCCATACTTGTCGATCAGCGGATAGCGCAGATAGGCGAACGCGGCAAATTCGCCGGCGATGAGGTAGGGCCAGTAGCGATAGGAAAAAAGCAGCAAGGCCGCGACGCGCAAGCCGGCCGGCAGATACCACTGGTCCACCGAGATCAGACGGAGCAGGACATAGCCGGTGGCATAGGCCGCCGTCAGTGCGATGCCATTCGCTTTCAGGCGCAGTTCCCATTCGAGCCATGCGAATCGTCCGGACACGGCCGTCTTTTCTGCATCGACCTGACTGGTGTCGCGGCGGGGCCACGTGTCCCGTCCGCCGCCGGAAGAGCGGATCCCGAAGAGCCGGAAGAAGGAAAGGCATTGCAGGAAAAAATCAGCCCTCATCGAGCCGTCCTTGCGTCATCCGCAGACGTGCAGGCCACACGATCGGGGACTCGCCCTTCGCGCGGCGCGGATAACCAGACCTGCTCGATCTGCCCGTGATGTACAGGAAATTCGAATATCGATCCCATGCGCCAATACTACATCAGCACACGCCGTGCACTTGTCCACGAATCGTCAACGCGCGGAGATCGCACGCACGTTGATCATGGTGCCCTGGCCGTGCTCGGCTCGTGCTGGCGAAGCGTCACCGAATGACGCCAGCGAAGGGTGTAGCGCGCGCGATGGAAGGTACGCGGATGCAGCGTCGACGATGCGAACCGTTCGACGGATCGTCTTCGGTCAGCTCCCGCGCAGGAGCACGCTGACCTTGATTCGACTCAGCGAGTCTCCCCACGGCCGATCCCTCTGAATATGCGAAAAGCAAGCATGTAGCATTCTCGTCGCTGCGATTCCCGCAGCAGACATTAGCATCGCTATTTCCAATCGAATGGCGTTGCCATCCTATTTTTCCGCCGATTGAATTTCCGGGAGATATCCATGAATACTGTAATGATGCGTGCGCCCCTCGCGTGGGCTTTGGCTGCGAGTTTGCTGGTGCTGATGGTCGAGCCCGCGTTGGCCCAGCCTTCGGACGGCCACGGCACACCGAAGGGAACGACAGGGCTCGGGAAGAGTTCTCCGTCGACCAGTGACGTCAGCCTCGATCCGGCCTGGCGCGTATACGCGTTCGAACGCGATGGCGTGAGCTACCTTCAGGTGAACGATCTCAGCGGTGCGGTGCACGCGGTCGTCGGCCTGGTCGGCGGCGTTGTCTGGACCCTGCCGCTCGGGTCCGATGTCGATCGTGTCTCGACTCCGCAGCAGCCGCTGCCGGTCGCACCCGACGCAACCTGGTCGGTGGTGTACCGCTCGGCCGAGGTCGAACTGAAGGTCTACGCGGAAGCCGGTACGCCGGTGTGGGTGGTTGCGATACCGAGTACGAACGCGCCGTAAGTATCGGCGGCGCCGATTGGCTCATCCATCAACAGATCGATGGATGAGCCACGGCGATGCAGCAAGCCGCCGTAAGCACGCACGCGGGCTTCGAGCGCATCGAGCGCGAAATTGGCAGTACCGGGATCGAGATTGAGCGGGCCGTCCAGCGAAGCGATGCGGATCGCGACGCCGCAGCGGGTGCTGCTATGTCCGCAACGCAGGCGCAGCAGGATGCGCGTGTGGCCGCAGTCGAGCAACAAGCCGACGCCATCGCAGACGCTGCGGTACGCGGCCAGCTGCAAGCCGAGGCTGAGCGGATGCGGGTCGCCGAGCAGGCGCCGCGCGACGTGAGCGCGGCGCATCCACACGGCGTCGATCGCATCCGTGTCGAGCGCTCCGTACAGACCGTACTGCTCGATCTCGGGCGGAAAAACCAGATTCAGCTGATCGCGAAACAGGCGCGCCTGCGTCATGCCCGAGCGCAACATGTCCATCGCCGCTGCGGCGTGGCCTTGTTCGCGCAGCCATCGCGCCATGCTTTGAAACGTTTCGTCGATCTGCTCGCCGGCAGCCTTGATCTGCACCACGCGTTCGCGCAGGTCGCGCTCGCTCGACACGAAGCTCAGTCGTGCGGTGCTCAAGGCCTGCTTTTCAGCAAGACCGCGTTGCCTCGCCTGCTGATAGTGATGCGAAATGGCAGCGCCGAGTCCCAGCAGGGCAGTCGCCGCGACCGCCGCTATCTCCTGGGAAATGAAAGCATTCAGATCATGTGTGCCGGCGATACTGCTGAGCTGCATCGTCAAGCGGATGCCGAGATTGACACCAACAACCCCGATGGCCGCACCGCGCCAGCCATGCAGGAAGGTCAACACCACGGCCGGAGCGATCATCAAAACCCGGAACAGATTCTTCTGCTCCGCATCGTCGCTGGGCAACGAGATCACATAAGCACACAGCGCAGCGATGACGGCAAAGGATGCCAGCACGTCCCAGCGCAGTTTTCGCGGGAACGGATAGGTCAGACCACGATGTTGCAGCAGCAGAGCAAACGGCGCGACCATCAAGATGCCTAGGTAGTCGCCGGCCAGGTATTTGATGGCTCGCTCCGGCGACATCAGTTCGCCTGCCGGATACATCAGGAAATGCGTCGTTGCAGTATTGATTGCGGACACTGCTATCGACGCGGCAAACGCGATCGAGAGAAACCAGTAGACGCGCTCGGCCGACAGCAGTCGCCGATGCGAATAGACAATCGCCGCCACCGCAGGCATCAAGCTCACCGACGCGACGATCGCCCAGGCGATCCCGTACTTGTCGATCAGTGGATAGCGCAGGTAGGCAAACGCCGCGAACTCGCCGGCAAAGAGGTAGGGCCAGTAGCGGTAGGAAAAAAACAGCAGGGCGGCGACGCGCAGGCCGGCCGGCAAATACCATTGATCAACCGAAACCAGGCGAACCAGCAGAAAGCAGCAGGCGTACGCCGCAGCGAGCGCGATGCCGCTCCCTTTCAGGTGCAACTCCCAGTCGAGCCATTTGATTCGTCCTGGCACCGCCAACTCCCTGCATCGACTCGACCAGTGTCGCGACTCAGCCCCGAGTGCCTTTCCCGATCAGGAAAGGTTGCCCGATGGGCCGGATGAGGGATACGCGTTGCGGGAAGGAAGATTCCTCATCCGCGCGTTGTTCCGTCATCGGGTTGTTGCTGCCCGGATCGAGTCCGGCGCAGACTTTACCGCTCGCCGGGGAAAGAATCGGCCTGCTGCGCTCCGTTCCATCCCCGAACTTCGATACCGATCAGCTGCGTCGCAACGCCATCAGCACACGCCGAGCACCTGACCACAAATTGTCAACTGATCACGATCACGCATCGAAACGTTCTGCTGATCCGGATGCGCTTCGCTGCCGGTAACGATCCAGCGATCCTGGCGCAACAGGATCCGCCGCACGTCCGCTCGCCCACGCAACTGGTAAGCATAGGTCAGGCCATCGACGACCGCCTCGTGGCTCGTCACACCCGCATCGATCAGGAGCAATGCTCCATGCTCGATCGCCGGTGCCATCGCCTTTGACGGATTGACCGCCCAGCGTACCTGTTCCAGCGGAACCTGCCCGATTTTCTGCTGCACCAGAAATTCCGGCAGCACCACATGACGCAGACCATCGACAAGCCGTCCGAACCCGGCCAGCATTTCGAGCTGCAGATGGCCGCGCGGAACGCCGTCGACGCCGGGCGCAGAGGCAACACCCGCATCCATGTCCTCCGGCGCGAAACCGGCCTGCAGCAGTCGCGCATACGCTTCGCTGATTTCCTGCGGCGCCACTTCCAGCATCGCCGCAACGCCGATCGCCTTGTCCGGAGGTATCGGACGCCGGCCGAGCTTCCATTGCGAAACGTAGCTCGGATCGACGTTCAGCTTCTGCGCAATTTCCAGATTGCGCGCCTGCTTGGCGTCCAGCGCGTGCGCGAATGCGATGGCGTACTTGTTCATTTCCCGATGCTACCGCGGAAACGGCCTCGGGCACAGGGTCCGGGCAAAAGTATGTGCAGCCGGGTGCGCGCTCGGTCGGTATCTGTTGCAAAAGGGGCGGATTGGATTCCCTTGCGATCCAAGCGCATGAGAACCGACTCAGATAGCTGCAGATTGCGGGACTATCGCTTTCTACGCAGAACAATCGCCCCCTGCGCGAAGTAGTTTGTCCTAAGCAGCATAGGCAACTTGCACTGGCGAACCTCTTTGTCGCAGGGCATTTTTTGCGCGTTCGTAGTCAGAGCTTGCAAGCCGATCAGCTGTCGATGATCGCATCGAGAAAGCGCAAGGCGAATGCCGTACATCAGACCGAAGTTGTTCCGCAGGGGCTTGACGCGGCGTTTCGTCAATCGTCAGGGCAACCAACGGCGGGATGTAAGGGGAGGGTCTGCGAACGAACGCGATACGTCCTTTTTAATAGACGCCGCAAAGAAGCTTGGGTGGATGGTTTAAGCAGCAGGCACGTTTTTTCCATCAAAAGAAAGCATGTATATCTGAACGCCAAGATTCGTGAACGTGGCCGTCGTATTACTCCCGATATTCATTTGGCCAATGGTTTCACCGCTTTCGCTCGACACGACCAATGAATATGAAGGACCGAAAGCCGACTTCCTGCCCGTAGGCGTGCAGGAAACTCGTATCGCACCGGCCTTGCTCAAATAGATGAGCTCCGAGGGTTGCCCTGGAGCAAGGTCAAGGTTGACGCCAGGCGTGGTCAGGTCGTCGCGAACCGTGATCTTGAAGATTTGCGTGGGCGATATCTCGGTGTTGGTGTCCGAAAGCGGTGATTCCGGGACATCGCTTGCCATCGCCTTCGGCACTGCAGAAATGAGCGCGAGCAAAATGATTATCGCGACTGCCGGACTCGGAAGGTTTCCGCGAAAATACTTCATGACGACCTCCGATGCAAAATTACGGGCGCGCACCCGTCACGGTTTGAGAAACAACTTCTATTGAAGGAATCGCCGCCGTCATGGCATTGATCAAAAATCATTGCCGCCATTACAGTCGCTGGGCTTGGAATTCGGGCGCGAAACCGCATTGATGCGCGAGGATTAGCCGTGAACCTCAACGTGTCAATGTCGATTCACAAAAATTCACATTGACAGACAGCCGTCAAGAGCAAACGTTCAAGCGGATCGCGCTTCCGGACTGCAGCCGCCTTGCCGGGGCGCCTCAGTATCGCACCCGTTATTCGGCTTTCGCCGCGTGCGCATAAGGATCGGCAATACCGAGCGTGCCCAACGCGGCGCGTTCGAGCGCTTCCATGCGTTCGGCGTCGGCATCGGTTTCGTGGTCGTAGCCGAGCAGGTGCAGTACGCCGTGAATGGTCAGATGCGCGTAATGGTCACGCGGTGACTTGCCTTGTTCGCGCGCTTCACGGGCGACCACGGGGGCGCAGATCACGATGTCGCCGAGCAATCCGGAATGTTCGCCCGGTGCGGCTTCGTAGGGAAAGCTGAGTACGTTGGTCGCGTAATCGCGCGCGCGGTATTGCTCGTTGTAGCGGCGGCCTTCGATCGCGTCGACGATCAGGATATTGAGTTCGGTCCAGTCGTGGCGCACGCGCAGGTCGGGAATCGCCGCGACCCATTGCTCGAACGAACGCAAAAGCGGCACGCCGCGACGGCCGCCTTCGTTCTTGACCCAGACGCAAAGCCTGGCGGGAATCGCGGGTGCCTTCGCGCGCGCCGCGGGCTTGCGTGCATCGCCCGATGTTTGCGTACGGCTCATCGAGCGGCTGCGCGCAGACGTGCCGGGCGCTCGCTCATCATCAACGCTCGAAGTCGTCGAGAAAAATCGAACCTTCGCAGCCGCTCGCGTGCAGGCTGATCGTGTTCGCGGCAACTTCGGGCACGCCAATGTCGCCACTGCGCTGGTTGTAGTCGATGTCGGCCGGATTGGCGAGACCGCCGACCAGGAGCTGCGCCGGCGAATCGGAGGCGAAGGGCCGCTCGAAACGCGCCAGACAGCCGCCGCTCGCCGCGCAGCCGCCCCAGGCGCTGGCGATGATCGCGCCGTGGCAGTCGAGGGTGATGCCGTCGATATTGCTGAGCGCGGTGTCGATCAATGCAACGGGAGCGTCCGCGCCGGGCAGCAGACTCAGGATCTGTGCATTGGCGCCCCAGGTCGCGATCAGCACGCGGTCGCCGGCCGCATCGTAGACCACGCCGTTCGGGGTCGAGTCGCCGGTGGAAATCAGTGGACCTGCCACCGGCGCAGCCAGATCGCTGACGTCGATGTGCTGGATCGTATGCGCGCTGAAATCGCTGACATACAGCGTATGCGCACCGTCGGAGGTGATGCCGTTGAGGAACTGCGCGCCGGCGAGCGCGAGATCCATCACCGGATCGGCGCTGTCGATATCGAATCCGCGGACATGCCCGCTGTCGACCACGAACAAGGTTCCGTGCAGCAACTCGATGCCGTAGGGCGACTGCAGGTCGGTGGTGAAGTTGCTCAGGCTGCCGTCTGCCGCGCGCGCAATCACGCTGCCGCTGCCGGTGTTGCTGACCAGGTAGCGATCGAGACGCTGCTGATACTCGACGCTTTCCGGGCTGTTGTAGCTTTGCGCGGCGACGTCGAGCGTCGCGCCGGCGGCGATCAGTGCGACCGCTGACATCCAGGTTCGATTCATTGCGTCGGCTCCCCAGCCCTGCTTTCACGTGCCTCGTAGGCGCGAACGATACGCTGTACCAGCGGATGGCGCACGACATCCCTGGCGGTGAAGAACGTGAAGCTGACGCCCTCGACCTCGTGCAACACGTCGATCGCGTCGCGCAGGCCGGATTTCACGTGGCGCGGCAGGTCGGTCTGCGTCACGTCGCCGGTGATGACCGCGATCGAGCCGAAGCCGATGCGGGTCAGGAACATCTTCATCTGCTCGATCGTGGTGTTCTGCGCTTCGTCGAGTATCACGAACGAATCGTTCAGCGTGCGCCCGCGCATGTAGGCGAGGGGCGCGATCTCGATCACGTTGCGCTCGATCAGTTTCATCACCTTGTCGACGCCGAGCATTTCGTACAGCGCGTCGTAGAGCGGACGCAGGTACGGGTCGACTTTCTGGGTCAGGTCGCCGGGCAGGAAGCCGAGCTTCTCCCCGGCCTCGACCGCCGGACGCACCAGGATCAGCCGCTGCGCGCGATTGTCGTTGAGCGCATCGACCGCCATCGCGACCGCAAGATAAGTCTTGCCGGTGCCGGCGGGACCTACGCCGAAATTGATGTCGTGCGTGGCGATCTGGTGCAGATAACGCGTCTGGTTCGCGCCGCGTCCGCGCACGGTGCCGCGCTTGGTCTTCACGGCGACTTCCTGCGCGCCTTCGGCAGCGCGCGCATCGAGCGCGTCGATGCCGGATTCGGACAGGCGCAGATTGATCTGCGCACCAGTCAGAAGTTCGGCCTCGGTGGTTTCGTAGAGATCGCGCAAAACGCGTTCGGCCACCTTCACCGCGTGGTCCGCGCCGCTGACGCGAAAGATATTGCCGCGGTTGGCGATCTCGACGCCGAGTCGCAGTTCGATCTGGCGCAGATGTTCGTCGAAGGGGCCGGCGAGGTTGGCCAGACGTTCGAGGTCGTCGGGTTCGAGAACGAGTTCTTGCTGGGAATGTTCAGTCATAGACGCGGGAGCGTAGCGCGCGCTCCGCAGCGTTGCCAGTCGCTCTGCGCGTTTCAGGTATGGGTGGATTGGCTGCGTCGACGCGCGGGGCGACAAGCTCGGTGCCGACCGGATCGCGCATCGCGGCATCCGTGAACAATTGCGACGACTGCGCCGCTGCGGTAAACAACCGGTACGATCGGGCGGTGCCTCGGCTCGACGGCAGGCAGCGGGCGTTGGTCACTGCATGACTGCGCTGATGTCGTGCGAGCGCTGCAAGCCTTCGCGAAGACGTCGCATCGAAATGCACTTGAATGAGAATTCATTGTTAGGGAAACCTCCGCAGGCTTGCTAGGATGCGGACCGGACAGCAGACGCGGGGGAAACAGATGCCGGTTGCCGTTGCAGTGGTACGCGAGAGCGTCGCGGGCGAACGCCGCGTCGCGCTGACGCCCGAAGTGGCGAAGAAACTCAAGGCGCGCGGCGCACAGATCGTGCTCGAAGCCGGCGTCGGCGCGAGTGCCTATTTCGCCGACGCAGCCTATGCGGATGCAGAGGTCGCATCGACCGCGCGCGACGCGCTGTCACGCGCCGATGTGCTGCTCAAGGTGCAGCCGCCGTCGCTGGACGAGATTGCCGCGCTCAAGGAAGGCAGCGTCGTCATCGGTCATCTGCAGCCGCATCTTGCACCCGAGCGCGCCAGGGCGCTTCGTGATCGCAAGATCACCGCGTTCGCGATGGAACTGCTGCCGCGCACGACGCGCGCGCAGGCGATGGATGTGCTGTCCTCGCAGGCGGCAGTCGCCGGCTACAAGGCGGTGCTGATCGCCGCCGAGGCCGCGCCGAAATTTTTTCCGATGCTGACCACCGCCGCCGGCACGATCCGGCCGAGCAAGGTGTTGATCGTCGGCGCGGGCGTGGCCGGCCTGCAGGCAATCGCGACGGCGCGCCGGCTCGGCGCCCAGGTCGAAGGCTTCGACGTGCGCCCGGAAACGAAGGAGCAGATCGAATCACTCGGCGCGAAATTCCTCGATCTCGGCGTCAGCGCTGCCGGCAGCGGCGGCTATGCGCGCGAGCTGACCCAGGAAGAACGCGACAAGCAGCAGCAGGCGCTGGCCGATCATCTGAAAGGCATCGACGTCGTCGTCACCACCGCCGCCGTGCCGGGACGCAAGGCGCCGCGCATCATCAGCGCGGCGATGGTCGCCGGCATGCGCGCCGGTTCAGTCATCGTCGACATCGCGGCCGAAACCGGCGGCAACTGCGAACTCAGCGAAGCTGGCAAGACCGTCGTTTCGGCGAATGGCGTCAGCGTGATCGGCACCACCAACCTGCCGGCGAGCGCACCGATTCATGCGAGCGAAATGTACGCGCGCAACCTCTACAACTTTCTCGAGTTGAGCTTGAAGGACGGCGTGCTGACGCTCGACTGGAACGACGAGCTGATCGCCAAGACCTGCGTGACGCATGCGGGCGAGATCCGCCACGAGCCGACGAAGCAACTGGTCGATGCGCAGCAAACCTGACATCGTCATTCCCGCGCAAGCAGGAAACCAATTTTGATTTTGCGTTCGTGACGATCGATTCCCGCCCGCGCGGGAATGACGACGAAGAGAAGAACGGATACCGGGAGTGACCACATGATCGACGGATTTCTCGCGCTGTACATCTTCATGCTCGCCGCATTCACCGGCAAGGAAATCATCGGCCGCGTGCCGGTGATCCTGCATACGCCGCTGATGTCGGGCTCGAACTTCGTGCACGGCATCGTGCTGGTCGGCGCGATGATCGCGCTGGCCGAGGCGACCACGCCGCTCGGCATCGCGATCGGTTTCATCGGCGTGATCCTCGGCGCCGGCAACGCGGCCGGCGGCTACGTCGTGACCGAACGCATGCTCGAGATGTTCAAGTCGAGCAAGGGGAAGTAAGAGCGTGAGGGCGCTTGCTGCGCAAGCTGTGAGGGCGCGCGCGGTGCGCGCTGGGAGGGCGTTCGTCCTGCGGACTCGCTGTGAGGAAACGCAGAACCACGAGCACACCGGCTTTCCCTCACAGGCGGCGCAGCCGCCGCCCTCACAGCGCGCTTAGCGCGCCCTCACAGCCCGCGCAGCGGCGACCTCACGCTTCATCGGCAACGCACACCAAGGACACACGATGGAATCCACCACCCTGCTCGTGTACATCGCAAAGGCCAGCTACTTCCTCGCCGCGGTGCTCTTCATCCTCGGCATCAAGCGCATGTCTTCGCCGGTGACTGCGCGCAAGGGCATCATGTGGGCCGGCGTCGGCATGGTGCTGGCGACCCTGGCGACGTTCGCGATCACCGGTGGTCATAACCTCGGCTGGATAATCGCCGGCATCGCGATCGGCGTGGTGCCGACCTGGCTGTGGGGCAAGAAGGTCGCGATGACCGACATGCCGCAGATGGTTGCGCTGTTCAACGGCATGGGCGGCGGCTCGGCCGCGGCGATCGGCGCGAGCGAGCTGTTCAAGTACACGAGTCTCGGCGCGATCTCGCCGCCGCTGACGACCCTCGCGCTCGCCACGATCGGTGCGCTGATCGGCTCGATCTCGATGACCGGTTCGATCATCGCGTGGGCGAAACTCGACGGCCGCATGGACAAGCGCTTCACCTTCGGCGGCCAGCAGTTCGTCAATTTCGCCGTGTTCGCGGCAGCGGCGCTGGCAGGTCTCGCGCTGATCTTCTGGAAGCTCGATGCCAGTCTGGTCGTCGTGTTCTTCCTGCTCGCATTGAGTTTCGGCGTGCTGATGACCCTGCCGATCGGCGGCGCCGACATGCCGGTGGTGATCTCGCTGTACAACGCGTTCACCGGGCTTGCGGTCGCATTCGAAGGCTATGCGATGGGCATCGAGGCCTTGATCGTCGCGGGCATGGTCGTCGGCGCGGCCGGCACCTTCCTGACCCAGCTGATGGCCAAGGCGATGAACCGGCCGATCAGCGGCGTGCTGTTCTCCAACTTCGGCGGCGGCGGCAGCGGCGAAGCGATTGCCGGATCGCAAAAACCCATCGAAGCTGCCGACGCGGCGTCGCTGCTGTATATGGCTGAAAAGGTGATCATCGTGCCGGGCTACGGCATGGCCGTGGCGCAGGCGCAGCACAAGATCTGGGAGCTTTCGCAAGCACTGATCAAGGCCGGCAAGGAGGTCAAGTTCGCGATCCATCCGGTCGCCGGCCGCATGCCCGGCCACATGAACGTGCTGCTCGCCGAAGCCGGCGTGCCCTACGACCTGATCGCCGACATGGACGACATCAATCCGGAGTTCAAGACCTGCGACGTCGCGATCGTGATCGGCGCCAACGACGTGGTGAATCCGGCCGCGAAAACCGACAAGTCTTCACCGATCTTCGGCATGCCGATCCTCGACGTGGTGGACGCGCGCCAGGTGATCGTGATCAAGCGCGGCAAGGGCACCGGTTTCGCCGGCATCGAGAACGCGCTGTTCTACCAGGACAATACGCGCCTGCTCTACGCCGACGGCAAGGAAGCGGCGAACAGCCTGATCACCGAGTTGAAAGCGATCGAGGGCGGCGGCGGGCATTGACGCCGCGCGCATTGCAGATCGCATCGGCGCGGAGACGAATGCGCTGGCGCAATCGCGTGTTCCTCGTCATGAGCATGGTCGCGATCGCCTTGCCGGGAAGTGGTGCCGTTGCGCAAGGTGGGACTGCGAATGCGTCCGCGCCGCTGGCGAACGCGCGCATCGATGTGTTCAAGGCACGCCGCGAACTGCGCATCAGCGCGGCCGGCGTGCTCGTCAGAACCTACCGCATCGCGCTCGGCACCGACCCGGTTTCACCCAAGCAGCGTGTGGGTGATCGCGCGACGCCGGAAGGAACCTATTTCATCTCGCACAAGAATCCGCGCAGCCAGTATTTTCTTTCGCTCGGGATCAGCTATCCCGGCATCGACGACGCGGCACGAGGCCTGCGCGAAGGCATCATCAGCAAGGCGCAGCACGACGCCATCGTCGCTGCGATTCAACGGCGTGTCGCGCCGCCGGGGAACACGGCGCTGGGAGGCGACATCTTCGTGCACGGACGCGGTTCGTCCACCGACTGGACCTGGGGTTGCATCGCGCTCGACGATGCGGACATGCAGCAGGTCTACGATTCGATCGACGTCGGCACGCCGATCACGATCCATCCCTGACAGCGCGGCGCACTCGCAGCATCATCGCAGCCGCGGTGGCGACGACCGCGAGCGCCACCAGTACGCCCGACGCGCCCTGAAGATTCGCACGTGCGATATCGATCGCCATCGCCGGCTCGATCTGCATCAGCGCCGTGCGCATCGGCAGGCCGAGCAGCGAAGCGACCTGCGCCACCGCCTGCAGATAGAACGAATACGCCGCGGCAAGCGCGACGCAGATCGCCGCGACCAAGGCGCCGGACCAACGCCCCGCGTAGCCGTTGCTGCGCAGCTGCCAGACGACGAATGCGGCCACCACGAAGGCGAATGCGGCAAGGTCGCTGCGGCTGTACAACGAAAGCAGACACCACACGGCGCCGCCGGCGAGGGCGCACATCAGCGCCATCGCGATGCCGAATCGGCGCGGACGTGGCGAGGCTGAGGTGTTTTCGCTGGACATCGGGCAGGGCACCGCGGCTGCGCCGGAGTCGGCGCGGACCGGGGATGATAGCGTGCCGTGCACCGCATCGAGCAGCGCGACTACGCGCGTGTCGAACCTGCGCGCGCACGGCATGCGGGCGTCGGTGCTCCCGCGCCATCCGCCCAAATCAGGTCGTGCAGTTCAGCCGATCGAAGCGCGCAACGATTCCAGCGACTTCCTGAAATGAAACGAGGTCACGACCATGCCTTCGCGGAAATAGAATTTGTGCGCCTGCTGGCGCTGGGTTCCAGAGTCGAGCTGGAAGGTTCTGCAGCCGCTCGCGTGCGCGAGACGTTGCAGATGATCGAGCAGGATCTTGCCGATGCCGCGTGAGCGCTGCGCGTCGTCGGTGACGAGATCGTCGACGTACATCTGCAGCCCGTCATAGGTGTTCTCGTGCATGCGGTGCACGGCGACTCCGACGACATCCTCGTTGCAGACCGCGACGCTCATGCGTGCGCCGCTGGCGAAGACGCGGCGCATTTTTCCCGCATAGTCGATGGGCAGCTGCGGGCGAAGCTGACGATGCACGAGCTCGGCTTTCGCCAGCCACGCGGGAAAGACGAGGTTTCCGGCGCTGTCGTTGAGATCGACGATGTGGATGTCGTTGCTCATGAGCATTTTCGATTCGTGGAGAGCAGCTTCTGCACGGAGGGCGGCGGCGCGATTTCGCTCGGGACGTTGTCCTCGGCGATCGGCGTGCCGTAGACCGGAGCTTGCGGCACCACGCCGGCCCAGTTCGGCAAGGCGAGATCGGCCGGATCGTCCTTGACGCCGCCGTCGCGAACCTTCGCGCTGGCGTCCTCGATCTCGAAACGCAGCACATGGGTTGCCGCGAGTTCGTTGCGGTCGGCGGGTCGCGATTCGGCAGCGCGGCCCGGAATCAGCGCATCGACGAAACGCGCCAGCGCGTTTGCCTTGTCGAGCGGATCGCTGACCAGGCTCGCGCGTCCGAACGCGACCACCGAGCGGTAATTCACCGAGTGATGAAAGTGCGAGCGAGCCAGCACCAGACCATCGACGAGGGTGACGCTGACGCAGGCCGCAATGCCGCCGCCGAGCGTGGTGATCAGACGGCTCGCAATCGAACCATGCAGGACCAGCGCATCGCCTTCGCGTGCGTACAGCATCGGGATCACGAAAGGCTGGCCGTCGGTGCAGAAACCGACATGCGCGATCATCCCCGCATCGAGGACGGCGTGGACACTCGCGCGATCGTAGAGGGCGCGCTGTTTGGTGCGCTGGACCTTGTGGCGTGGCTGGATTCGCATGGCGTCAATGCTCGCGCACGGTGGGACGGAAGGCGACGCCGATGCGATTCCACGCATTCATTCCGGCGATCGCCAGGGTCAGGTCGACCACGGCCTTTTCATCGAAGAACGTGCACAGCGCGTCGTACAAGGCTTCGTCCGGTGTCGCGCGCGCGCTCAACGTGAGCGCCTCGGCCCAGGCCAGCGCAGCGCGTTCGCGCGGTTCGAAAAAGTCGACCTCGCGCCAGACGCACAGGCAGTCGAGGCGCTGCGCGGTTTCGCCGGCCGCGCGCGCCTGCTGCACGTGCATATTCACGCAATAGGCGCAGCCATTGATCTGCGAAATGCGGATTTCCAGCAGTAGTCGCAGGGGCGCGTCGAGCCCGCTCGCGTCCAGATAGCGATTGATGCCGGACAGCGTGTCCATTCCTGCGGGAGTGGCCTTGCGATAGTCGATTCTCGGTTTCATCGGGCGTGGGGCACAGAAGAGGGCGCTACACTAGCGCCGCGGTATTGGTACCATCCAGTCCCATATCTCTTCGCATCTCTGGAGCCAATCATGTATCTGGATCTGGATGGCCAGGGCGCACGCTACGCGCAGCTGATCCGTGCGCTGAAGAGCGCGATCCTCGATGGGCGTTTCGCCGCGGGCGCGCGGTTGCCGGCCAGTCGCTCGCTCGCACGCGAGCTCGATCTCTCGCGCAACACCGTGCTCGCGGCCTACGAACAATTGCAGGCCGAGGGTTTCCTGCTCGGCCGCGTCGGCTCCGGCAGCTTCGTCGCCAATGTCGGCCATGCGGCGCCGCAGCGCCGTACCGCCAACACCTTGATTGCGCCGCTCTCGGCATTTGCGCGACGCGCGCTCACCAATACCGATGGCCGCGCGATTCCGGGCCGCCAGCATTTCGATCTGCGCTACAACCTGCAATACGGTTTGCCTCTGACCAATCCGCTGCTGGCGAGCGTGTGGCGGCGCGAACTCAACCGCGCGGCCGAGCATGCGGATTTCGATTATCCGAACGCGCAGGGACTGCCTGAGTTGCGCGAGCAGATCTGCGACTACCTGTCGCGCCGGCGCGGCGTGCCGGCGACGCCCGACGATGTGCTGATCGTATCGGGGACGCAGCAGGCGTTCTCGCTCGCGGCGCGCGTGCTGCTCGAAGTCGGCGACAGCGTGGTGCTCGAAGATCCGCACTACCGCGGCGCGCGCCAGGCCTTCGCGGCGCACGGCGCGCACGCGCGCGGTTGCCGGGTCGATGCGGACGGTCTGGTGCCGGCCGCGTTGCCGACCGATGCACGTCTCGCAGTGGTGACGCCGTCGCATCAGTTCCCGACCGGCGCGCTGCTGCCGCTCGGCCGCCGCATCGAACTGCTGGAATGGGCCGCGGCGCAGCGCGCGTGGCTGATCGAGGACGACTACGACGGCGAGTTCCGTTACGGCGGGCGGCCGCTGGCGGCGTTGAAGTCGCTCGATCGCGATGGCCGCGTGATCTACATCGGCAGTTTCTCGAAGGCCTTGTTTCCGGCGCTGCGGCTCGGCTACATGTTGCTGCCGCCGGCGCTGCGCGATGCCTTCGTCGCCGCGAAATGGCTGGAGGACCGCGGCTGCAATGCGCTCGACCAGGGCACGCTCGCGCGCTTCATGGCCGATGGCGGGTTCGAGCGTCACCTGCGCCGCGCCGCCCTCGCGCTGCGTGCACGTCGCGCAGCGATGCTGAACGGGTTGAAGAAGCACGCCGCCGGCATTGTAGACGTGGTCGATTCGAACGCCGGCATGCATCTGACCGCCTGGCTGACCAGCGCGAACCACGGCGATTGCGAACGTCTCGTCGCGCACGCGCGCACGCGCGGCCTCGGCTTATACACGGTGGCACCGTACTGCCTGAAACCGCCGCCGCGTCCGGGCCTGCTGTTCGGCTACGCCGGCTTGCCGCCAGCCGACATCGAGGCGGCGATGAAATTGTTCGGGCGCTGCGTGCGCGAGGTCGGCCTCGCCGCGCACTGACGGCGAGCATTCGCCGCATGCGTGTTGAACGCGGCTGCGGCGCCCCGATATCGCCCCGATGCCGCGCGCGTTGGCGCAGCCGGCATAATGCGCGGCCGCCTGCCGCGGCCGAGAAAAGACAATCATGGGTTACAGCCAGACTTCCGAACCGATCCGCCTCGAACGCGACTGCGACGCCGTGATGGTTCCGCAGGGCGAGGTCGTTTCGTTGCCGGCCGGCAGCATCGGCTACATCACGCAGGCGCTCGGCGGCAGCTTCACCGTGTACATCGAAGGCAATCTGTTCCGTATTCGCGGCGCCGATGCGGATGCGCTCGGCAAGCAGCCGCCGGCGGCGCTCGAACTCGCCGAGGACGCCGACGACGGCGACGTCGAGAAACTCGTCTGGCAGCAGCTGCGTACCTGCTTCGATCCGGAAATACCGGTCAACATCGTCGAACTCGGCCTGGTCTACGACTGCGATCTGGAACATCTCGGCGACGGTCGCCGCAAGGTCAACGTGCGCATGACCTTGACCGCGCCCGGCTGCGGCATGGGCGACATCCTGGTCGACGACGTGCGCACCAAGCTCGAGATGATTCCGACCGTCGCCGAGGCGGACGTCGATCTGGTGTTCGATCCGCCGTGGAACCAGACCATGATGTCCGAGGCCGCGCGTCTGGAAACCGGAATGATGTACTGATCGCTGCGCCGGCAGACGTGCGGCGGTTTCCTGCCGCGCACCGGTCTTTTCGGATGCAGCGTTTCGTTTACGATGCGGGCCAACGGAGGCCTGCCATGAAACCTCGTCTGTATCTGATCGCGCTGGCGTTGTTCATCATCTGCATGCTGTACGACGTCGTCGTATGGGGTGCCTTGCCGGCCCTGCCCGAGGTCGGCGCATCGATCACTACCTCGGCCAATCGCGAAGCGCCGCTGGCATCGACCTACATCGCGCTCGGCAGTCGCATCGATGCGCAGCTCCCGGCGCTGCAGGCGTTCGGTGCACAGCGTCTGCAGGATGCGTTCGGCGAAGGCTTCGCGCGCATCTCCGAAAATGCAGCCGTCGCGATGGACCTGATCTTCAACACGACTTGGAACAGTCAGCATCGCTGGATCAAGACGATGTACTGGGCCGCGCCGTTTTTTCTGGTGTTGACGATCGTGCTGTGGGTGATGCGACCCAAGCCGGTGCGCGTGATGGGACGCCGTCGCTGAGAGCCGTTGCCTCTTCGCCCTGCTGATGCGTGGCGTTCGCTGCGCACGGCTGGCGCCCGGCGCAGGACACGGACCGGGAAACACGTCTGCGTCGCGCTTTCGCACGTTTCGCGCAAGGCATAAGCACTTCGTAACGAGTTCGTGATGGCTCGGCGCCGCGACGCGTGATGTGATCGGCGCTCCGCCGCTGCAGTGACGTGCAGCGCTCCTGAAGGCTGCGCAGGCAAGACGCATCGGCGTCGCCGCAGCATGCCTGCCAATCACCAACGAGGATTTCCTGCATGCCCGTGATTGCTGTTTCCCTGCTGACGCTCGCGCTCGCTTCCACCGCCGGCAGTCCGCGCAACGACGACTGGCTGCCGGCGAGCGGCACCGATCAGGTTTCAGTCAACGACATCGATTTCGCCGGACGCTACGGCTTCGCGGCCGGCTCGTTCAACCGCGGTCTGGTCAGCGACGACGGTGGCTACAGCTGGACACCCATCTCGGTGATTCCGGCGCAGGGACAAAGCCTGCTGTGGGGACATGCGGCCAGCCGCGATGAACTGTTCGCGGCGCGCATTGGCCTCTATCACAGCATTGATCGCGGCCAGACCTGGCAGGAACTCGGCAATCTCGGCAGCTCTGGCGGCGGCAACGTGTTCGACCTGCAGCTCCTCGACGCCGATCATCTGGTTGCGATCAAGGGCGGCCAGATCCAGCTGAGCACGGACGCGGGCCTGACCTGGAGCATCGTGTATCCCGGCGAATTCGACGTCAATTTCGACGAGCTGCATTTTCCGACCGCGCAGATCGGCTACGCCAGCGGCGGCATCTCGCGCGAAGGCTCCAGCGTCGGCAACGTTCTGCGCAGCGACGACGGCGGCGCGAGCTGGACCCTGCTCGAGTTCGGTCACAGCAAGATCACCGCGGCGGATTTCATCGACGCCGACCACGCGCTCGTCGCAACGCAGAGCGACGGCTTCTTCTTCACCTCCGACGGCGCGCAGTCCTGGCAGTTCCTCGCCGACGTGCCGGACGCGCAATACATCAGCGACCTGGCGCATCGCGGCGATCTGCACTGGTATGCCACGACGTACAGCGGTTGCATCTACGAAAGTGTCGATGGCGGCCGGCAATGGCAGCCGAGCTACTGCGATGGCGAGGAACGCGCGCTCTCCACCATCAGCCTGCGCGGCGGCGCCGCCGTCGCCGGCGGCAACGACGGCCTGGTGCTGTTTGAGAACCGGATTTTCCGCGACGGCCTCGACGGAGGCTGAGCCTGCCGGCAGCCGACAGCGGCTGGCGTCAGTGCGACGGCGCCCGCGGCGGCGGAACACTGAAATCGACGCCGCCGAGCGCTTCCAGCGCACGCCGCTGCAGCTCGGCCAGGCGTGCGTCCGCGCGATCGCGCGTCGCGTCGTCGTGATGGCGCACCGACCACTCGCGCAGCAGTCGCAGCACTTCGGCGTCGTTGTTGGTCGTCGCGTCCAGGCCGGACGAAGCAATCGCGGCGATCGCGGCGACGTCGGTCGCCAACGCGATGTGCAAGGCGAAACGGCGCACATCGTTGGCTTGTGCATCGTCGGGGTCGGGGTCTGCGGCTTCCTCGGCGAGCAGGGATCGCGCCGTGTCGGTATCGCCGGCGGCGGCGCTGGCAAGCGCGCCCGTCAGGCGCCGGCTGTGCCGATGCAGCGCCGGATCGGCGGCGTCGCCGCGAATCCGTTCGCCGTGACTGACGATGGCGGGCAGGGCAGTGCGTTCGCTGGCGAAGGCGGCCAGCGCTTCCAGCGCCACCACCAGGGACGCCAGTTGCGGGTCTTCGCCGGGATTGATCAGCGGCCACGCCGCACGATAGTCGGCCAGTGCCTGCGCCGCGTCGCCGCGCGTGCGTCGGCAGCGCGCGCGAGCAGTCAGCGCGATCGCATTCCAGTAGGCATTTTCCTGTCCCTCGACATCGTCGACGACGACATCGGCGACCTTGCACGCTTCGGCGTTCAGGCCTGTCTCGACCAGTACCCAGACCAGTTCGACACCGCCGACCGCTTCGATGTCGAGCATCTGGCGTTCGCGCGCGCGCTGCCATGCACGCGCCAGCAAAGGGATTGCGGCGAACGGTCGTTCCTGCCAGCTCTGCATGCGCCCGAGCCGATAGGTTTCGCTGATCGCCGCGTGTTCGTCGCCGATCGCTTCGGCGGCGGCGAGTGCGGCGCGTGCAGCGGCTTCCTGCGCCGGAAAGTCGCGGCGCTCCTCGGCCATCGATTCCTCGGTGTAGTGCAGCAAAGGCATGCGCTGGCGCAGGCCGTGCGCTTCGATCAGCTCGCGTCCGCGCCGCAGGCTCGCGGCTGCCGCGTCGCTGCGCCCGAGGATCGCCTGCGCCTGAGCGCTGAGCAGGGCCAGCCGAATCTGCGCATCCGGATCTCCCCCGCGTTGCGTGACGACGGCCGCGCTTTCGAGCACGGCCAGCGCTGCGCTGCGGTCGCCGCGGCGCAGTTCGTTTTCGGCCAGGTCGATCATCGCGCCGGCCTGCATCGCGGGCGCATCCTGTCTGCGTGCATCCTCCACCAGCGCGCGCAGCGTGACGTCGCTTTCGGCGAGGTCGCGCGTGTTCGCCTGCGCTTCGCCGAGGCGCAGCCGCGCCGGCAGGAAATCCGGAGCGTTCTGCACGCACAACGCGAAATACGCTTTCGCATTGCGCCAGTCGCCATGCGTCGCGAGATCGACGCCGCGCGCGAAGGTCTGCGCCAGGTAGGCATCGCCGGCGGGATCGTGACGCGAGCCGACGCCGGCGGTCGCCTGCCGCTGCAGGATGCGCAGGATGCGCGGCACCGCATCCACGCCGAGCGTCGCCGGTTGCGCGGCGCTGACGATGATCTCGCCGCTGTGCGCGCCATCGCCGCCATCGATGTGCAGATCGAGTTCGTACAAGTCGTCGCCGAGCTTGCGCAGGCGGCCCTCGATCAGGATCGTCGCGCCGGTCGCATAGCGCAGCCGCTCGGCCTGCGAGCGATTGCCGACCGCGTCGTAGTCCCAGGCGCGTGCGGTTTGCAGCACGTCGGCAACGTCGACCGCGCCGGTTTCGCCGAGCAGGCTGCCGATGAGACCGGGCAGTCCGCGTCGCGTCCAGTCGAGCGAGTCCATCCCGGTCGCGTTCTCCAGCGGCAGCAGTGCGAGGCGCGGCAACTCGGGCGTCGTGCGGTTTCGCAGCGTGAGCAGTCCGAGGCCGATCCCGAGCAGCGCGATGCAGGCCGCGAGGATCGGCCAGGTTCGGCGCCAGCGTGGTGATGCGGTGGCCGGCGCGATCGGCGCGACCGGCAACGTCGGCACGATCGGCGCAGGCATCGGCGCGTCGCTGTCCGGCCACAGCGGCTGCGTCGGCGCGGCCCATTGCAGGCCGCGACCATACACGGTGCGGATCACGGTCTGGCGTTCGCCATCGTCGTCGAGTGCGCGGCGCGCCTTGTGTACCAATTGGCTGAGCGCGGTGTCGGTCACCGGGCGCCGGCCCCACAGCAGCGCGATCAGGGTGCGCTTGTCGAGGGCGCGCTCGCGATGTTCGAGCAGCAGCAGGATCAGGTCCAGTACCTTGGCTTCCACCTCGAGCGGTGTATCCGCGCGCAGCAGACGCCGCTCCGCGGGAATGATCGTGTAGTCGCCGAAACGATAGGCGACCGGCGCTGCCTGTACTTCCATTCCTGCTCCGGTTCTGCACTGCGCAGTGTAACTGTGCGACGGGTCGCGCCGCGCAGCGGTCGCGCGCGCTGCGGCGAACGCAGCCGATGAACACACGACAATCCGTGTCGCAGTTCCTTGTTGCATGCAGACCGGCGGTGCTAGCTTCGGACCGTCGTCGCTACTGCGCGACGACCGGTACCCGCGGTTTCGGCTGGGGAAACGGTACGGAACCTCGCAACACTTCGCGCATGCCCGCCGGCAATCGGCCGGCAGCGTGCTGGACGCGGCCGGGGCGCGAGAGGATCTCGCATCGGCTGCCGCGCACGACGCGGCTTCGTCCAACTCGACTACTGGGGTTCCGATCCATGAAATTCATGACGCAACGCCGTTTGCGGCGCACCGCTTTGGCGGCCGCCATTCTCGCCGGCAGCTTGTCGGCCGTTCACGCCGTCGCTGCAGTCAGTGCCGCTGACCTGCAGGCCTATGCCGACCGCGCGAACTTCTCTGCGGTTTCGGCCGACGTGCTGTACACGCGCTACATCGTCACCTATGCCGACAGCAGCGCCGAGCGTGCGCAGCCGCAGCTGAAGCAACGCGACTTCGATCGCGTCGCGATCGAAACCGGCCTCGCCGTGCGCCACACGCGCGTGCTCGCGACCGGCGCCGATCTCGTCGAGGTCAGCGGCGATCGTCAGCGCTTCGCCTCTTACGCGGACATCACGCGCCAGGTGCTCGTCGCGTTCGCGCGCAACGACGCGGTGGAATATGTCGAACCGGATCGCATGATGCGTGCGGTGCTGACACCGAACGACACCAACTTCGGCAGTCAATGGGATCTGACCGACGCGACCGGCGGCGTGCGCATGCCGGCAGCCTGGGACATCGCCACCGCCAGCGGACAGCGCGTCGCGGTGATCGATACCGGCATCACGCCGCACAGCGATCTCGCCGGACAGACCGTCGGCGGCTACGACTTCATCAGCGATTCCGCCGCCGCGCGCGACGGCAACGGTCGCGATTCGAATCCGAACGACGAAGGCGACTGGTACGGCAACAACGAGTGCAGCCCGGGCTATCCGGCTGCAGGTTCCAGCTGGCACGGAACCCACGTGACCGGAACCATCGCCGCACTGACCAACAACGCGAAGGGCGTGGCGAGCATGGCGTTCGGCGCCAAGGTGGTGCCGGTACGCGTGCTCGGAAAATGCGGTGGCTCGGTGTCGGACATCGTCGATGCGATCGTGTGGGCCTCGGGCGGTACGGTCAGCGGCGTGCCGGCGAATGCGAATCCGGCCAAGGTGCTGAGCCTCAGTCTCGGCGGCGGCGGTGCCTGCGGATCGTTCCAGGCGGCGATCACCAGCGCGCGTTCGCGCGGCTCGGTGTTCGTGGTCGCGGCCGG